>Ga0256406_1000142_pt1 | contig 136058 bp, 115 predicted proteins | sample RumenRJG_03DNA_FD_185986 | JGI IMG/M metagenome (GOLD analysis project Ga0256406, IMG submission 185986) | Bovine rumen microbial communities from Lethbridge, Alberta, Canada - RJG_03 | ecosystem: Host-associated > Mammals > Digestive system > Stomach > Rumen | place: Canada: Alberta... | reverse complement strand
TTTTAACACTTTTTTCGGCTTTGTTCTATGCCGTCTGCGAGGTGCTGTGAAGCTACCCGAAACCGGGCTATTGTATGCGTAAGTAATTGAAATTTATATAATTGTTAAATTTTTAACGAATCATTGTTAGTATGGGACAGGTAAAATATGGAGATGTGGTTAAGGAAGTCAAGATCAACATTGACCGCACAAATAATCCCTACGAATATTATGTTGCTGGTGACCACATGGATAGCGAAGATTTGACTATCCGTCGTAAAGGTTCCTTTGCAACAGATGATGTCGGCCCCGCTTTCACCCGTCTTTTTAAACCGGGCCAGATCCTTTATGGATCCAGAAGGACCTATCTAAAAAAGGTTGCGGTTGCTGATTTTGAGGGCATTTGTTCCAATACCACCTTCGTGCTGGAGACTAAAGATGAGAGTATCTTGCGGCAACGCCTTCTTCCGTTCATAATGCTTACGGATGATTTTACCAAATGGTCTATAAGCAAATCTAAAGGATCTACAAACCCTTATATCCTGTTTAGCGATCTGGCAAATTATGTATTTGAGTTGCCCGATATAGCTCGTCAGGATGAGTTGGTTGAGCTTTTATGGCAAGCATATGAGACAAAAGAATCATATAAAAAGATGATTCAAGCAACCGACGAGATGGTGAAATCGCAATTTATCGAGAAGATAGGAGATACTCGAACTAACCCTAAAGGCTGGGATGTTTATACCCTAAAAGAGCTTGTTGTTCCATCTTGTCCTATCAGCTACGGAATTGTTCAACCAGGAGACGATATCGAAGAAGGAGGCGTGCCAATTGTACGTCCTGTTGATCTTGATGAGACACATCGCGTGACAGCAAAAGGGCTAAAACGTACTACCAAGGAAATCTCTGACGCATATAAGCGTACTATTCTGGAAGGGAACGAGCTATTACTTTGTGTGAGAGGGACAACCGGGTTAGTTGGCCTTGCAACAGATGAATTAAAAGGTTGCAATGTAACAAGGGGAATAACACCTCTATCCTTTAATGAAAAGGCTGATCGAGTATTTATGCTCTGCACGTTTTTATCGGATGGAATTCAGGAGTTTATTTCCGATAATACGATTGGTAGCGCCTTGCGTGGAATTAACATGGCAGTGATCCGCGAGATGAAGATTCCGACACCCCCGGTGCACGTTCAAAAGTCGTTTGCCGACTTATACATTCAGGCCGATAAATCAAAGTTTGAACTCAAACAGGCCATTGAGAAGATTGACAAAGTGATGCGAGCCCTGATGCAGTAAGTGAATGGCTAACTTTGTCGAAAAGATTATTAGACATGGTAGTCAAATTAATAAACGAAGTCCTTGTAGCGATGGGATCATCGCTTTCAAGCAACCAGCAGGAGCGCCTGCGTAGCGTCCTGCAACAAACCTTTAGCAAGGTTGAGCTCATTGAAAAGACTGAATCCGACACCGGGAGCGAAGATTCCTCTGTCATCCAGACTTTCCTTTCCGCTAAGCGTGTAGAGGGTTGCTCGGAGAAATCAATGCATTATTACGACAGCACAATCCGGAATGCATTGAGAGCCATCAATAAGTCCGTAAAAGACATCTCTACAGATGATCTCCGGCACTATCTGGATGATTACCAACAGAGAAGTGGCGCAAGTAGAGTGACGGTGGATAACATCCGTCGCATCCTTTCCAGCTTCTTTGCATGGCTTGAGGAGGAGTTCTACATTGTTAAAAACCCGGTGCGCCGGATTCATAAAGTGAAAACAGGTAAGGTCGTCAAGGAAACTTACTCCGATGAGGCTCTTGAGCTGATGAGAGATTCCTGCGACAATGCTCGCGACCTTGCAATAATTGATATCCTGTCCTCAACCGGGATGCGAGTTGGGGAACTGGTTAAACTTAACCGGGATGACATTGATTTCCAAAACAGGGAATGCATTGTCACCGGGAAAGGGAACAAACAGCGGATAGTGTATTTTGATGCACGGACCAAAATCCACCTTCAAAGCTATCTGCAACAGAGAACTGATAATAATGAAGCGCTGTTTGTGACGCTCCTTGCTCCTCACAACAGACTTCAAATAAGCGGAGTGGAGATCCGCCTTAGGAAAATAGGCAAAGACTTGAATATGACAAAGGTGCATCCTCATAAGTTCAGAAGGACATTGGCAACAATGGCCATCGATAAAGGCATGCCCATCGAACAGGTACAACATCTGCTCGGTCATCAGAGTCTTGACACCACCCTCCAATACGCGATGGTCAATCAGGCCAATGTAAAGATGTCTCACCGTAAATTCATCGCATAGGCCTATGGTAAACCAGTCGCAATTTATCGAGCTCGTTCAACGCTGTAATCCAGAAAAGAAAACTCTGGAATCTATTTGTACGCGAGGACCTCAAAACGGCTTTTATAGAAAAGGAGCAGATATAGATGGCACAATACCTATCGTAAAGATGTCACAATTATTCGGATTTGAATCGATGTCTGACGTATCTCATTTTGATCTCGTTTCTTTGACGGAAGATGAAATCAGAAGGTTCTCCTTAACAGAGAACGACCTTCTTTTTGGACGTCGTTCTTTGGTGCCAGAAGGCGCAGGAAAGTGTCGTAGGGCCGGGAGAATAGATAAGACGGTTGTTTTTGAATCCTCCATCCTCAGAGTTTCCATTGATCCTGCTATATGCTATCCAAGATTTGTTCAAGCTTGGACAGAGAGTCCAGAAGGAGAACAGGCAATTTCAGAGTTACGTGCGGGAACATCTGTTGTTGGAATCACAGGATCCGGCTTGTCAAAAGTTATAATTCCGGTCCCAACAAAGAGTATACAAGATGTGTTCATAGGAGTGGCGGAACAGGCCGATAAATCAAAGTTTGCTGGGTTCAAATCGCAATTTATCTCTCAGTTTGGAGACAGTAGCATTCCGAAAGTTGAACTCTCTTCTTTATGCACCGAGTTCTTGGACGGAGACTGGATAGAGTCAAAAGACCAGTCTGATTCTGGCTATCGTCTCGTCCAAACCGGGAATGTGGGTAACGGGGAGTATATCGATAAATCTGGCCGTGCGCGATTTGTTAGCGACGATACCTTCAAACGCCTCAACTGCACCGAGATACATCCGGGCGACATCTTATTTTCAAGACTCCCAGAACCTCTCGGCCGTTGCTGTATTCTTCCGGAGGGTTTCCCAAAAGCCATTACAGCGGTTGATTGTACAATAGCTCGCCTTGGAGAGAAATGCCTTCCCGAATTCCTTGTTGTATATACCTCTACGGAACTTTATTCCGCACAGGTCAATAAGTGTGTAACCGGGACGACACGGCAGCGAATCAGCAGGAATAATCTTGCAAAGATTCTTGTCCCGTGCCCAGATATTAAGGAACAACAGCTGTTTGTTCAATTCGCTCTACACGCCGATAAATCAAAGTATTTGAATTAAAACACACCACGATATGTTTACAGAAGATACCATTGAAAAATCCCTCATTGAGGTCGCCAAGAAGGTAGGCTGGGAATATGTCCCGGCCGACTGCATTCCCCGTGACATGCAGGACGTGCTGGTTGGCGGCTGGTTGAAGGATGCCATCCTTCGCCTCAATGAAGGTGTGACACCAAATCAGGCCGAAGAGGTCATCTATCGGCTCCGGTCTGCTGTGCAGGCCGTTCAGCCCCATGATCTGGTTACCGCCAACGAGCGATTCAAGGAACTCATATTCGAGAAGAATAGTTATCCTTTCGGAAAGGATGGCGATAACATCCCGATTGCCTTCTTCGATTACAAAAACATGCAGAACAACCACTGCGTGATTACCAATCAATGGATGTATCCCAAATCCAGCACACAGGGAGGCAAGCGCCTTGATATCGTTCTCCTCATCAATGGTATCCCTCTGGTGCTCGGCGAAATCAAGAGCCCGGTACGCAGCAGTATCACATGGGCAGATGGTGCCAATGACATCCTCAGTTACGAGCAGAGCATCCCGCAGATGTTTGTTCCGAACATCCTCAACTTTGCTACCGAAGGTAAGACCTTCCGCTATGGCGGCATAGGAGCACCACTCACTAAATGGGGACCTTGGTTTGAAGGAGAGGTTAAAACAGAAGGAACCATTGAAGACGTTCATCGCTCATTCACTCAAATGATGCAGCCAGCAAAGGTGCTGGACATCATGCGGTTCTTCACTCTTTATTCTACAGACAAGAAGCATCGCAAGATTAAGATCGTCTGTCGCTACCAGCAATACGAAGGCGCAAATGCCATCGTAGAGAGAGTGAAAACGGGGTATCCCAAGAAAGGTCTCATCTGGCACTTCCAAGGAAGTGGTAAGTCCCTGCTCATGGTATTTGCAGCCCAGAAGCTCCGCATGCAGCCGGAACTCAAATCCCCGACCGTCGTAATCGTGGACGACCGTCTGGATCTTGAGTCCCAGATTACTGCCGACTTCAATAATGTGGATATTCCCAATCTGGCTGGTGCTTCCAGCAAAGAGGAACTGATTGATTTCTTCAAACAGGACCAGAGGAAGATCCTCATCACCACCATTTTCAAATTTGGTGATGTCACCGAAAAGCTCTCCGACCGCAGCAATATCATCCTCATGTGCGATGAGGCCCATCGTACACAGGAAGGTGGCCTTGGTGAGAAGATGCGCATGGCGCTACCGAATGCATTCTTCTTCGGTCTCACAGGTACGCCTATCAACAAGCTGGACCACAACACCTTTGCCACCTTTGGTGCAGAGTCAGATAAGTCCGGTTATATGAGCAGGTATTCCTTCTCCGATTCAATAAAGGACGGCGCTACGCTGAAGCTGGAGTTTGAGCCCGTACCTGTTGAACTCCACATTGATAAAGCGGCATTGGACGCCGAATTCGATGCGTTGACCGACCAGATTTCGCAGGAAGACAAAGTGATGTTGGTCCGGAAAACCAACACTGAGGCGCTCTTTACTTCTCCTGATCGTATCCGGAAAGTCTGTGAGCACATCGTGAATCACTTCCGGGAGAATGTCGAACCGACAGGGCTCAAAGCTCAGGTGGTTGTTTACAATCGCGCCTGCTGCGTCGCTTATAAAAAGGAGATTGATTTACTCCTTGGACGGGAAGATGCCACTACCATTGTGATGCACACAGAAGGCGATAAAGCAGACGAATATAAGCAGTGGAGACGTTCCAAGGATGAGGAAAGCAAAATCCTCGATCGTTTCCGCGATCCAATGGATCCGCTGAAGATTATTATCGTCACAAGCAAACTGCTTACAGGATTTGACGCGCCCATACTGCAATGCATGTATCTGGATAAGCCCATGAAGGACCACACATTGCTGCAGGCTATTTGCCGTACAAACCGCGTCTATAACGACCAGAAGACGCATGGTCTCGTTGTGGACTACGTGGGCATCTTCGATAATGTAGCCAAGGCCCTAATGTTTGATGACGCCTCCATGAGAAAGGTCATCGCCAACAAGAACGAGCTCAAGTCTCACATACCGGATTTGATGCAGAAGTGCTTGGACTATTTCCCGAATGTTGATCGCAAGGTAAGTGGATTTGAAGGTCTAACTCAAGCCCAGCAATGCCTCCCAACAAATGACCAGAAGGATCAGTTCGCTGCAGATTTTATGGTGCTCTCGCACACTTGGGATATCGTTTCCCCGGATGATTTCCTGACACAGTATAAAGACGACTACGTATGGTTGTGCCAAGTTTATGAAAGTATCAAGCCCGTCAGCGGAACGGGATCTCTTGTATGGAAGATGCTCGGCCCCAAGACAATTGAGTTGGTCCACCGGCATGTGACCACCATCGATATCGGCAAGGGAGAAGAGTCTCTTGAAAAGCTCGTTCTTGATGCTGCCGTTCTTGATGCTGCCATCTCCGAAGCCGATGCAAAGAAGAAAATCAAGGAAGTGGAGCAGCTCCTTGTCCCTCGTATCCGTCAGCACATGAATAATCCCAAGTTCAAGAGGCTGGCTCAGAAGATGGATGAACTCCGCGAGAAGATGGCGCAGAACCTTAAGACCAGCATCGAGTTCCTGAAGGACATTCTGGAGATGGCCAAGGAAGTGCTGGAAGCCGAGAAGGACGTCAAGCCTGTCGATAACCGCGAACGTGCTAAAGCTGCATTGACAGAACTCTTCCAGAGCATTAAGAATCCGGAAACACCTATTATTGTCGAGAACATCGTTAATGACATTGACCAGCAGGTCGTTGCTATTGTACGCAACTTTAATGATGTTTTTCAGACTGTATCCGGAAAGAAGGAGGTCCAGCGCCAGCTGCGTACCATCCTATGGCTCAAATACAAAATCAAGGATCAGGAGGTCTTTGATAAGGCATATTCCTACATTGAAATGTACTATTAATCCGGAGCCCCATGAAAAAGATATTAGAATACCGCACCCCGGAAGGATTCTTTGATGCCGATATTGACGTCACCAAAGAGGAATGGCTCGCTATAATCAGTGATCCGGAAATCCAAGAGTATGCATATATCGATGTGCTGGTCAAGTTTCTAAGAGAACCCGGCCATCGTGCTACATGCAAGGCCCTTGGCAAGAAATACGACTGCTCATTCAACTACTTTAATGTTGTCGTCACTAACTTTGGCAGGCATGTCAAAAAGAAGTTGAATCGTTTCTTTGTTGAGAATACCGAAGGAAAAGAGTCCTTCTGGAATATTCCGATGATAGGTCAGCGTGTCAAGGATGGCTTTGAGTGGACCATTCGCAAGGAGCTGGTAGATGCTTTGCAAGAGTACCTTATTTCCGATCTCATAGCTCGGTATAAGAAATACGTTATGTCCCCGGCATCGAATTTCTCAAATGAGAAATATAAGTGGGAGCTCCTTACCGAGTCAAAGGGCAAGAGTGTTAATGAGATTCTTTCGGCAATAACAAAGTCCGGGATGAATATTATTGATATGCCTCGTGCCGGATTTGCTATAAAGCACATGATGAAAGAAGATGCTGTCGAACTTGAGTCATCATTCTCTGAGCTTTTAAATGCTGAGCGGAGTTTTTCTGAGAATTATGCTGCATTCTCGAATATTATTAAACCTGTCGCCAATAGCAAGTATCAGTTTGTGTTCCCGGACGAGCGCACGGCGGCTGCATTCCTCACATGCGCTAAGCCTGAGACATACACCTTCTATATGGATAAGATTTATCAGGAGTATTGTCATTACCTTGGAGAAGAGACGACGTCGGCAGGCTACAAGTATATGCACTATTTGAAGCTTGTATCACGCCTTGCTCAGAGGGCCAATAACGACAAAGAGCTTCGATATTTCTTAATGGAGGAGACAAAAGGACTGCTGTGGAGTGATCTCCTTGTCGGTCAGGATGTCCTCTGGGAAATGAAAACTCACATGGTTATTGAAAGAACCGATCTCGGATTTGCTTGGACCACCTTCTATGAGGAACTGGCTGACAAGCTGTCGCCATACGCGAATAATCAGAAAGAACTCGTTAGTAAGATAAAAGCCGCCTTCTCTGATGCAGGTCAAACAATGGCCAAGCTTTCTTTTAATGGCGAAGCAGACGAAGTTGATCCATTCACCATATACGGAATGTTTAACAAGCGGGAGGGACATGATAAACGCACGGAGTTGGCCGAGCAATTCAGAGTTCAATTTGGGATGGAATCAGAGGCCCCGTTCCGTTTCGATGGTATTCCTGTCCTCAATCCACTGAGTGCCGCATATTATAGCTTTGAAAGCGAAGATAAGAGTGAACATATCGCCAATATCTGGTCCTTCTTTAACGCAGCAATTGATTATTCGGAAGAAGTTACCCCTCAAACACGAGAGGCTTTTATTAAGTTCTATAATATAGTCCGAGAGCAACCTCGCATCAAGTGGAATTTGACAATGGGTTTGTTCTGGATGCGGCCGCACGTGTTTATCAGTCTTGACACCAATAATCGCAATTTCATATTAAGCGGGGATGCTTTATCGGAGACCGCCACAGCAGAGATAGCTGGTATCCTTGGTAATAAAGGCCAGATCCCAACTGGCGACGGATACCTCCGGATTTGTGAGATAGTGCAAGAAGATATTAATGCTGGGAAGTGTGCATATCCTAACTTTCTGGAATTCTCACATGCTGCATGGGAATCCGGCAAAGCTATTGACGAAAACGACACAGACGAAGAATCTAAGACAGACGCCACAAACATGAATTACTGGTTTATAGTAGCCAATCCGGAGATTTGGTCCGCATCGACCAAGCCGGTGGGTGCTGAGGAGTTTTATACCTTCTACAATGAGAAAGGTAATCCTCGTAAGATATTCAAGAATTTTCAGGAGGCCGCTTCCGGAGATCCAGTTATCTTCTATGAAGCTACACCCAAGAAGCAAGCCGTTTGCCTTGGACAAATTGTATCCCAAGATGGTAAGGAGCTTCACTTCCGCAAAACAGCCAATCTTGATAAGCCTGTGGATTATTCTATCATAGCCAATACGCCAGAGCTTGCAGGAATGGAATTCCTTTCAAATAGGAACGGTAGCGTATTCCGCCTTGCGAAAGCAGAATATGAGAAGATCATCGAACTCTCCAAGGTACAGGAAGAGGAGAACGAGTATGAACCCTATACCAAAGAGGATTTCCTAAGGGAAGTGTTTATGGATGAGGCTGTATATGATCGGCTTGTTTCTATTCTTCGAATAAAGAAGAATCTCATCCTTAAAGGAGCACCTGGCGTCGGAAAGACATATGCAGCCAAACGTCTTGCGTATTCTATTATGGGTGAGCAGAATACGGAGAGGGTAAGATTCGTGCAGTTCCACCAGAGTTATTCTTATGAAGACTTTGTCATGGGGTATCGCCCTAACGATAGTGGCGGTTTTGTGCTGCGTCCGGGCATTTTTTATAAGTTCTGCAAGAAGGCCGAGATGGATCCCGGTCATGATTATTATTTTATCATCGATGAGATTAACCGAGGCAATCTGAGCAAGATATTCGGTGAGCTGTTTGTCCTTATCGAGGCAGACAAGCGTGAGGAAGAAGTACAGCTGGCATATCGAGAGGAGCTATTCTCTGTTCCGAAGAATCTTTACATCATCGGCATGCTTAATACGGCAGATAGGTCGTTGGCCATGATTGATTATGCACTCCGGAGGAGATTTAGCTTTGTGGAAATGGAGCCTGCACTTGATAAGCTAATCAAGATCCGTGAAATTGATCCTGCATCCAAACTCGGTAAGCTGTTGGATGAAGTAAAGAATCTCAATGAGGATATCAAGGGGGACTCTTCACTCGGTTCTGGATTCCGCATTGGACACAGTTATTTCTGCAATACCGAGGCGGTTACAGATGCAAATCTCTCCAATATCGTAGAATACGAGATTATCCCGATGCTTGAGGAGTATTGGTTTGATAATCCTACCAAAGCTAATGACTGGTCCGAAAGACTCAGAGCCGCCATCAAATGATCCCGATCCGGAACATATACTACATGTTGTCCTACGCCTTCAGCGAATTACGTGGGACAGACTATCGGTATATGAACGTGGAGAATCTGGATACCATGAAGGATCTCTGCGCGTGCATCTTGATACGAGCTGTCTCGCTTCAATTGAAACGCGGGCTCATTCGAGAGTATATCACAGAGGAGAATGAGTTAATGTCACCCAAGGGGAAGATTGACATCACCTCCTCCATCACCTCTGGCGTTATTCAGAATCACCGACTAATCTGTTCTCATGACGAGTTTTCGGAGAATTCCACCCGAAACCGCATTGTTAAACAGACCCTGTCAGTTCTCTTGGCGTCAGACATAAAACAAGAATACCGGACGGATATTCGAAAACTGCTACGCTTCTTCGCTGATGTCGACTTTATCGATCCACATACCATAAACTGGTCTATGGCCTATGACCGGAATAATCAATCGTATCGATTCCTTATGGCCATCTGCAAGTTGGTATTGAAGGATATGCTGATGACACAATCAGACGGGACCTTCCGTATGATGGACCTCCTTGATGAACGAGCGCAACATACCATTTACGAGAAGTTCATTCTGGAGTATTATGCAAAAGAATGGCCCCGGATGCATGCCAATAGCTCGCGTATTAAATGGGGCCTTGAGGAGGACGATACACCCGGAATGCTGCCGTCAATGCTTAGTGATATTATGCTAAATGACGGTCACACCTGGTTTATCATCGATGCTAAGTTCTACAATAAGAATGTCCAAACAAATCAGGGACGATCGACTCTCATCTCAGGCAATCTTTATCAAATTCTTTCCTATGTGCAGAACAAGAAGTTTGAATTAGCAAAAACCGGAAAGCCCTTTGATGTTGTCGGCATGCTCCTTTACGCACACACCCAAGACTCTCTCCAGCCAGACGGTTTTGATAAGAAAATTCTGGGTAATCGCATGATGACTAAAACACTCGATTTGGATCAGGAGCCATTAGAGATAGCTGAGCAACTGGATGCAATAGCGGAAGAGATATTTGGAAAGAAATGAAGATCGAAGAAGCCATAGTCTATGTCCTCGCCAGCTCCGGGCACGGAATGAAGACAGAGCAGATTGCCCGCGAGATTAATGAGCGCGGCCTATTCCAGCGTTGGGACAAAGCCCCGGTAGACGGCAAGATGGTGTACGCTGTAGTGATGTCTCATCCAGACACATTTTGTAAATCAGAAGGAAGGATCCGTTTAATCATATAATTATGAAGACCTACGCACTCTTTCAACAATACATCTGGCTGGTAAACACCATCCACAAGGCAGAGAACGGTATCACGCTGGAGGAAATAAACCAGCGCTGGCTCGATACTGATGCAAGCGAAGGTATTCCCATTGCCCGGAGCACTTTCAATCGGCACCGAGATTCCATTCTGGATATCTTTGGCATCATCATCGAGTGCAACAAGAAGAACGGATTCCGGTACTACATCGACAATTCCGACGTGCTGGAAGAGGATACCATCCAGAACTGGATGCTCTCCACAATGTCGGTGAACAGCATCCTCTCCGACAACAAAGGCGTGCATAACCGCATTGTGCTGGAGCCTATTCCGTCCGAAGGAGAGCACCTGCACAAGTTTATCGACGCCATGAAACGTGGTGTCCGGGTGAAGGTGGTGTATCGGAAATACGGCGAGTCCGAGGTACGCGAGAGAGTGGTGGATCCGTATTTTGTGAAGCTCACCAACAAGCGCTGGTACGGCATCGTTCATAAGCCGGACGACAAGGGGCATATCTTTGTGCTGGGATTTGACCGCGTGCAGTCGCTGGAGCTCACCAGCGAGAAGTTCCGGTACCCGAAGGGCTTCGACCCCATCGGCTTTTTCCGCAACAGCTACGGCATCCTCTCGGTGCAGGACACCCCGGTAGAGAAAGTGACCATCAGGGCATTTGGAAAGCAGGTTTATTACCTGCGCGACCTGCCGCTGCACTCCAGCCAAGAGGAGGTGGCCACCGAGGAGGATTACTCCGACTTCGAACTCACCCTGCGGCCTACGCCTGACTTCTACACACCGCTTCTCTCCAGAGGGCCGCTTATCAAAGTGCTGTCTCCGCAGTGGCTGGCAGATGAAATCAAGCGCCAACACATTGAAGCTGCGGAATTATACAAATAGTTTTGAAAAAAGTTTGAGGTTGTCCCACAGTTTGAGACAACGCCACATTATATTTGCTGCTGAAACTAAAAGACGAGCACCATGAAAAAGATTGGCAAGAAAATCACTCCTGCATTTGTCACCGAACTTTCCCGGTGTGAAATCTTCGTATTCGGTAGCAATCTGGCCGGGCATCATGGAGGTGGCGCAGCCCGGATTGCATTTGATAAGTTTGGTGCAGAATGGGGTAACGGAGTAGGGCCGCAAGGACAGTCCTATGCCATACCCACTATGCAAGGGCCAGTGGAAACTATTAAGCCCTATGCGGATGATTTCATTGCATATGCAAAAGAGCATCCCTTGAATCGATTTCTGCTCACCAGAGTTGGCTGCGGCATTGCGGGATTCACAGATGAAGAGATGGCTCCGCTGTTTGTAGAAGCCCTCGATATCCCCAATATCTCCATTCCGGAGGAGTGGCTTCCTATCATGATAGCCGAGCCACATCGAATTCTTGATGACGATGTCGAAGCACCCAGTGTAATCGACGAAGATGTGCTTCGGGATCTCTGTAATCAATACAAATATGTTATCGGCTCCGGAGTTCAGTCTCCAAGGCCAGAAATTCGCATCCGCTACATGTCATCCGACGGGCAATTGAGAATCGCAAGCTTCGGTGATTTCTTCTTCTATGGGCAGGAGCTGTATGTTTTTGATTGTGACGATATGTGGGCATCGGAGCACAATGAAGGTGTTGTCATAGACTATTTCCATGACGAATGCAAAGGGCGTGGATATGCCCATAAAGTGACCTTTGCCGGAGTTCGGACAGGCATCCGAGATTCCAATGGCAAGATTATTTTCACCGGGGATGTTTGCAAAATTGTACGTGGGGCTTCTCATTACCGTTTCGCATTCAGTTCTTTTGGAGCAGATGGAAAAAATGGTTGCTACGCCTTTGTCCTCGATAATCACAAACTCATGGTGTATGATTGCGATTCGGTCACGATCGACGGGAATATTTTTGAAAAGGAACAGGATCTAGACTGGCCCCAGCCGCTCATCTCACGCTGCGCGACATTCAACAAAGAACAATAAATCAAAATAATTTGAAAAAAGTTCGAGGTTGTCCCACGCTATGGTACAACCTCGAATTACTTTTGCATTCAGGAAGTTAAACCTCTAATGAGCAAGCCGTATGAAAGCAAAAGAAAACAGACCCGTTGGGAAAGTCCATCTGACCAACTTCCACATTGCTGGATTCAGCTATTGGGATGGCCCGGAGGCGTTTGAGCAGCTGAAAGTCGGCACTCGTCTGGACCTTGTCCGGGAGCCGGACAATAAGTTCGACGCCTATGCCGTAGCCCACTACCTTGGCGACTTCAAGCTGGGCTTCATTCCTCGTGGCGAGAACCATGACATCTCCAAGTATCTGGACATGGGACTAGATGACATTTACGAAGTCCGCGTCCAGCGCATCTCACCGGACGAGCACCCGGAGAATCAGGTAGAAGTTATCGTTTACATCAAGAACCAGAACAAGTAAGGCTATGGCACACATCTACACCATCCGCTGCCCTAAGTGCGGCAAAGAATACGAAGCCATGAAGGGAATCCTCATGAGCGAGTGCGACAAGCCCATTCCAGATGAGCGTCGGGAGGAGACTCCGGTGGCATGTCCGCATTGTGGCCAGACGCTCTCTCTGCAGGACGAAAAGAGCAAAGCCTATATCCAGACTGTAATGATGGTGGACTAAGCCATGAGAGAGAACGAGAAACTTACACCTCATGCCAAGGATCAAGTCCTCGGTTGCATGGTTGGCGGAGCAGTTGGTGATGCCCTCGGCTATGCAGTGGAATTCAGCTCCTATGGATCCATCGTCAAGCAGTACGGCGAGAAGGGCATCACGCGCTATGCCCTGGACAGGCACGGGCTTGCCCAGATCTCTGATGATACCCAGATGTCTTTGTTTACAGCTGCAGGAATCCTCCTGGGGATGACTCGCGGATACATGCGGGGCATCATGGGCCGCATTGACACATACTGCCGTTTCACTTATTTGGACTGGCTTCACACGCAGGAGTGGACTTCTCGGCATGAAGATGCCCGCGTGGATTCTTGGCTAATGGATGTGCCGGAGCTGTATTCCCGTCGCGCACCTGGTAATACATGTCTGGCAGCACTGCACTCTCTGGAAGCCGGGAAAGAGGCTCACAACAATAGCTGTGGCTGCGGTGGCGTGATGCGGACGGCTCCCTTAGCGCTGCTGAATTCCCTTCATGGCTACGCAGACGGTGACAAGTCCTACTGTGACATGTGCGCTGCGGAGGCTGCGCGGATCACCCACAAGCATCCTCTTGGCTTCATCCCGTCGGCCATCTTGAACGACATACTGATGCAGATTCTGGAGGACAGCAGCCGCCGGATTGAGGAGTATGTGGAAGATGCGCTGCTGCGGCTCCCGGAGATAGTTTCGGAGGTTGATGAGCATAAGACATATGGCGAGCTGTGGCCGGAGGAGATCAGGAAGCAGAAGAGGCTCCTCAAGAAGGCACTTGATTTGGCCGCTACGGACATCGAAGACCACTACGCCATCGAATCCATCGGCGGAGGCTGGACTGGCCATGAAGCACTGGCCATCGCCATCTATAGTGCAGTGCGGCATCAGGATTCTTTCGAAGATGCTGTCGTTAGCTGCGTTAATCATTCCGGAGATAGCGACTCCACCGGAGCCATCTGCGGCAACATCATGGGAGCCCTTCTGGGCCGCAGCGCTATCCTTGCACACTTCACCGACAATCTGGAGCTCCGGGATGTGATCGAGGAGATGGCCGAGGATCTCTACACCGGATGCATTATCAGCGAATACAACCATTACGGCACTCCGGAAATGGCTCGTTGGGATACAAAGTATTGCTGCCAACATTGGGAGCCCAAGAAATGACGAAACAACATCCATCCTGGGAGGGCATTGTACCTTGTTTTAAATCCGGTCGGGAGTATCTCGACTGGATTCAAAACTGGAGGGAATGGGAAGGCTCGGTCCCTGCAGACTATGAAGCTTATTTCCTTGAGTTAGGGAGTGCGGTGCGGCATTACGGGTATGAGCGTCCCATTCCGGAGAAGAAGATGTGCAAAGCTCTGGAGCGTTCTCAGCGCACAGGAGAGATGATAGATGTTGTTCCGGATCCTGAGTTCCTTCCCGGAGGGTCAAGGGCTAATCAGTGCGACGGCTGGACCTACCACATAGAATTCCTTTCCAGGGAGGAATACTTCAAGAGAAGGCAAGAAGATGAGGATCTGATTCATCGAGACAAGGCATAATGATGACTCCAGGGGAAGATTCGTTTCCGGTGATTCCTTTGCCTACAGAGGAGCCGGATTATATCAAATACGGACGCAGATACCAGCGCCCTTATTATAAGCGCTCTGAGAAGCGCCCAAAGGACGAGTATAGTGTGGTTGTCCACCCGGACCGGGAAAGTGCTTTAAAAGCAGCGAAAATAGCTGTAAAGCAGAATCGCAGCCGATACTTTGGGAGGGCAAACGATCCGGCCATCCAGGATGCCTTCAATGTCTATGAAAATGGCAAGATTGTCGAGCAGCACAGGGTTTCTGGAGACTTGCAGATAGTGCAGAAATAACTTGATATAACGGAAAAGAGTAACCATATTTGTCGTGAGATGATATACCCACATTCCGTAGCTCTTTGACAGTCAAAAGGTCGTAACTTTCTCGTAACCCTTTTATAAAAATCGCCCTTCCACGTATCTGGAATGGGCGAGATATATGTTCGCTTGGCGAATCGAACCAGGCGATTTTTCTTGCAAAACGACAATTATCGAGGTAATTCGGCAGTAACCATTTGCGGGGTAGGGCACTTACTGGTCACACTCTGGTTACATCCTGGCCACATTTGAATGAGTTTTCCGCGAGGCTATAATAGACCCGCCGGAGCCCCAGTACTTGACCGCAGAGATAAGAAAACAGCATGAAGCGGCAGCATTTTTATACATTGAAAAAGACGAAGAGGGGAAGACCTAAGTCTCTTTCGGGGCTAAAGTTACAAGTCAAATCGAATTAAAATTTGTTACTTTTTTTATACCTTTGTATGAATATACCCATTTGTAAGAATAGCAAAAACCACAAGGATATGAAAACCAAAGCAATAATCCATGCCATAGTGCTTGGCTTTTCTGCGGTTATGCTTGCCTCATGCATTAATGGAAATCCCGGCAATGGAGGAAAGCCAGCGGCACAGCAGAATGCGCCCGCCGCAGTAGCAAGCGATAATTCGACAGCAGCAAGCACTTCGCAAAATGCTTCTCAGCAAGGGACAGCCGTAGGAGCAAATATCTATCCTTTCTCTGCAAATCCGGTTGTAAATGTTTACCTTGAGACGTCCGGAAGTATGAACGGCTACGTCAATGGCGGAACATCTGTATTCCAGCAGGTAGTCAAGGAGTATCTGTCGGGTATTAACAACGGAAATTTTGCACAATCGGTCAATTATTTTTACATCAACAATAAGATCACGCCTAAAGGCACGGATCTGACCAACTACATTACCAGGTTGACCCCGTCATCTTTTGCCGCCGCTGGCGGTGGCGCCACAACCGATATTGGCGGACTCTTCAAAGCCATATTAGAAAAGACTGATAACAATACCATCTCTATTTTCATTTCAGATTGCATAATCTCTCCGGGCACAAATCAGGATACCGAAGCATATGCACGTGGGCAAATGACGGATGTCCGCGATGCTATCGTGGGGTATGTCAATCAATATCAGGACTTAGCTTGCCTTGTGTATCAGTTTGATTCCGGATTCAATGGTCGATACTTTGATTTCCAGAATAAACCCCACAAGGTGAATATGCAGAGACCGTTCTATATTTGGGTGTTCGGCCATACATACAATATTGCCAAATTGAAATTGGAGGTTGTTCCTGATCAAGATTTCAAGGTCGCACCCATCCGTAATCAGTGGATGATCTTCAATACCAGTCTGGACTACTTGCAGAAAGATGGAGTCTTCTATGGCCTGATGCTTCCCAACAATATGAAGAATGGGAAATACACTCATGTGGATAGGACAGTGCTTAGAAGTATCCAGAAAGGTCCAGACGGCAACTTCCGATTCTCGTTTGGTGCCAATATGGGCCTTGCTGCCACTCTGATGGGCGACTCATATATTGAGGACACAAACAATTATAATAAGATGGTCAATAAGGCCACCAAAGACCTGTTCTATGGAGAAATCGAGAAGGACTACAATCAAAGGTCACCCTATTCGCATTCCTTCCGTGTAGATTCCGATTCTCCTTTCCAGAAAGGAACCTTCACACTTGCATTCATTCCCAAGGTTCCGTCTTGGGCCTATGAATGCACAGATGTCGATGACCGCGTTTTCAATGGTGATAACGACAATAAGACCTATGGATTGAAATATATCTTCGATGGCGTTTTTAGTGGCTACAATAATGCCGGACATGCCAACATCCTGACCGAGTTCAATTTTGAGATAAAATAATCACGATATGGAGTTCTTTTCTATCTTCTACCAGAACAATCTGTACGGACAGGACTTGTTCTACCACCTAAAGGGATGGAATGGTTTTGAGTTTGTAGCCGAGAATAATCAGTTCCCGTTAATTTGGCTGATTACTTTCGGTGCAGCTGCAGTATTCTTCGTACTGTACTACTATATTCTGAACCACCCTCGCTTCAATAGATTTTGGCATTGGCTCATCACTTTCGCCATCCTTGCTGTTGTTATCTTTTTCTATTCGCGCAGCCTTGTGATGTCCGATTTGTTGGGGGCCTCTGCGCATCCGATTGATCCTTCCCTCAACATTGCCGCCAATAATGCAACGATGTTTGGGGTTTACAATGGCGTTCTTGCTGGGGTATTCTTCTTTGTCCTTTCCATCATCGGACGATTCGGCAGCAAAAATGCAAAGAACTCTCCGTTCAAATCACTCATTAACAGGAAATAGCTATGGCAAAGTTATATGTATTTGGAATTGGTGGCACTGGATCCAGAACTCTTCGTGCCTTGACTATGCTTCTTGCCAGCGGTGTAGAATGCAAGTTTGAAACAGTTGTTCCTGTTATTATTGATCCGGACACCTCTGCTGCCGACATGACACGTACAGTCGATGCGATGGAGCGCTACATTGCCATCAGGAAAGATCTGCAGTTCAATTCAAATAACGAGAACAGGTTCTTCAAAACAGAGATTTGTCCCATTCAGGGCATGTCCAGCTTTAAGCTTACTCTGGAGAACACAGAGAACGTGACTTTCCGTGATTACATGAAGACCAACCAGATGGATGCCGCGAGCAAGGCTCTCATCAATATGCTTTTCTCGCAGGCCAATTTGGACTCCGATATGGTCGTCGGTTTCAAAGGCAACCCGAACATCGGCAGTGTCGTTCTGAATCAGTTCTCCACATCAGATGCTTACAGGGCTTTTTCGAATAACTTCGAAGTGGGCGATCGTATTTTTATTATCAGTTCCATCTTTGGAGGTACTGGAGCGAGCGGATTCCCGCTGCTACTTAAGACGCTCCGCAATGATCAGAATTCTGCACACTGGAAGCTCATCAAGGGAGCTAAGATTGGCGCAGTAACCGTCCTTCCGTATTTCAGCGTTGAGCAGGACGATGATAGCGGTGTTGATTCTTCCACCTTCTATTCCAAAACGAAATCGGCTCTCGCATACTACGATAGGAATATCACCGGGAACAATTCTGTAAACGCCTTGTACTACGTGGGCGATAACCTGCCTGCTACATACAAGAATCATGATGGTGGTAAAGACCAGAGGAACGATGCTCACATGGTTGAACTCTATGCGGCTCTTTCCATCTTGAATTTCGCAGCTACTCCGGATAACGATTTCGGAGACAGAACCCAGACATTTGAATTCGGCATTGATACCAATGATGAAGATATCAAGCAGGTGGTGTTTAAGGATCTCGGCCCGGATACACGTGGGCTGATACAGAAACCTCTGACGATGTTCATCCTTATGAACAAGTACATCAAGAATGCTCTGAGTTCACAGTTCAAAGCACAGCCATGGGCCAAGGACTGTGGTCTTGATGAGAATTTCTTCACTGCTCAGTTTTATGCCGATGTCGTTAAATTCCACGATGCATATCTGGCATGGCTCCAAGAGCTTGATCGTAATAAACGCTCCTTCAAGCCATTTGACGAGAACAGAAAGAAGCCCCTCTTCGAACTCATTAACGGCCAAAAGGCGCATGGCATCTATTGGCCTACAAGTGAACTCTTCTCCAGAGATTATGCCCTCATGGACTCAATCCTGAACTCCAACTGGCCCAAATGGAATAAGGCGGCAACCAAAGAGCAGAAATTCATGGAACTGTTCTACCGTGCAACAAGTAAGCTGACTCTCAAGAAATATAACTTCTAAGATTATGGCAAAGGTTTTTAGAATACATCAAGAAGGCTCCGGCAATATTATCGATTGGCAGAAGAGCCATTCCTATGGTGATAACGTAATCAAGCAGATTACCGATCCCTTTGGTGCGAAGGCGACGAAGGAAATCACCTCCATACCTTCGCCTTTCTCAAGAATAGATTTGGCCGTCACCGCATTCAAAACGGTTGTCGAAGCCGGACTGGAAGGTGATTCCATCTACCACAAGATTGTGTCTGACTGCTTGGATATTGGCGAGATCTTCTTCAATGCCGACAGTTATAAGGATGCCAGCGATCATAGCAAGAACAAAGTTGAGATTCTTGTGTGGGACAGAGAGCAGGAGATTTCCAAGCTCAAGAATTCCAATGTAAAGGAGCATAGAATTGTTGGTGAGACTCTTGACATGTATCTTAATCAGGATGCCTCATCATACAATTTTGATAAGATGAAGAGGGTATACCTCTTGAATTACAAAGGCCCTGAAAGGAAAGACCCTCAGATCAATATTATTGGGGCAACTTCCCCCGCCACCCTGTTCTTCAGCTCGGCCAATGATTTGACGTATGTTTCCGACCATCTTCGTTTCAGGAATAACGATCGTCCCTTCGACACCGAGTATACACCTCTGTACAAGAGAGATATTGAATTCCAAAAATTCCTGTATGCTCTTCGCCTGAACATCGGCCGGACGACATTTGCGACACTCTTCCCGGCCGTAGATACATACATGGATCAATCCTATGGTTTCTTGACCGAAGAGGAAAAAGCAACTATCGATGCCTTGACTGAAGAGTCCGTTGACGCATATGAAGTTTTAACGGATGGCGGAAACAATATTGTCGACATCCTTGGTATTCCTGTCAGGAAGCGTAATGAAACCGGGGTCATCACCAGCGATTTTGAGATTCTTGCCACCAACCAGACCAGCGAGAAGCCACTTGTCCTTCCTGTTGAACCCGGCAATACGTACACTAAGCTGAATTATGTTCAGGGGCAGTGGAAGGCTACCTATAAGGCTCCGTTCCATGTTGATGCTGTTTTGGCAAATCGCCAGTTGCCATATGTTAACTTGCGATATCCGTTCCTCACAATAGACGATTTCCTTTCCAGAGATTTAGTCTATCTCCCTTATACGTTCAATGGACATGACTTCTTCAACGGGAATAGAGATACCAGGAAGAGCAACAATACCTTCCTCTTACCTCTCACGAAGACATTCTTCAAGTATTTCTCTGTCAAGGATCTCAAGGGAACCATGCCAAATGGGAAGAACATGTTCGAAATTCAACCTTTGCAGGGAGGCAGTGTGAATGTTGAGCTCCGTATCCCTATAAAGAAGGGAGGGTACATCCGCTATTCAAGGATGTATGTTCCCAATAAGGATATCGATTTGAATGAGAACTCCGGACGCGTTACCGAGAAACAGTTCGGCCTTGGCGTGATGCCGCTTATCAACTTCGGAGAAGAAGTCCTTCCGAGCTACCGTATTGCTATGTTCAGCAGGACTGCTCGGACGGAACTTGAGTTTGCAAATGGAGATAGCATCTGCAATGTTGAGCACCACATTGTCCGCCGTGAGGCCGGGGCTGATGCTTGCAGCGTAGAATCCTATGTTCTTGAACAAAATTTTGATGTCATTTATGCCACTGTTGATGGCCTGACCAATGTCATCATCCCGAACTTCAAGAACTCTGCTGGAGGTGCTCAGTTTACCTTTGCCATCGATTTTGGTACTACGAATACCCATATCGAATACTCCGTCGATAGGTCTGCCCCAAGACCGTTTGATATGTCACTTGCAGAAACGCAGCTGTGCCGCCTGAGCACAGATTACGATGTGCAGGAGGCGATCGATATCAATGTTTCATTTGATAATGTATTCATCCCTTCAAGTATTGGAGGAGCCGATTCGGATTATCATTTCCCGATACGTACTGTCTATGCTGAGTGGGCTAATGTCAATTACCAGCAGCATACGGAGACTCTGTGCGACGGTAATATCCCATTCCGTTATGAGAAGGCAATTACTCCTCAATACAATAAGATTAAGACAAATCTTAAGTGGTCTTCTGCTGAGGATGCCAATACCCGTGTAAAGCTTTATATTGAGAATCTCTTTATCTTGATGAGGAACAAAGTCCTACTTTCGGGTGGACGTCTGTCCGATACCAAGATTGTCTGGTTCTACCCGGCCAGTATGACGGAGTATCGTCTCAACGCATTCAGAGGTGTTTGGGAGAGTCTTTTCACAAAGTATTTCAATCCGAATGCCGACGATAAGCTTCTCTGCCTCTCTGAATCGGCCGCACCGTACTTCTTCTATAAGAACCGTAAAGGCCTAACCTCTAATGCTGTCACGATTGATGTTGGTGGTGGTACCACTGATGTGCTCGTCATTGAGAATGACACTCCGGTGGCTATGACATCATTCCGCTTCGCCTCAAATTCAATTTTTGGAGACGGCTATAACTGGAGTCCGGAGAATAACGGCTTTGTTCGGAAGTATAAGGACGAAATAAGCCAGCGACTTTTGGGCAATTCCATGTATTTGAAGGATGCCCAGAGTGCATATGAGGAGATTATGAAGTGTGATAATTCAAGTGATATCGCTGCTTTCTTCTTCTCCCTTGCCTCGAATGCTTCCGTTGTCAAGAATCGAATTCCTCTTGATTTCATGAGCATGCTGGCCAATGACCCGAAAATGAAGTACGTGTTTATTCTCTTCTACGGGTCTGTGATTTATCACATCGCCAAGATGATGAAGGCTAAGAATTTGCCCATCCCTCAGTCGGTGGCCTTCAGCGGAAATGGATCAAAGACCCTGATTGTTCTCTCTCCTGATGAGAAGGTAATTTCTGAATTTGTGACCCGCATCTTCCGCAAGGTTTACGGAGAGGCTTCTGACATCCGCGTCATTATGGAGAAGGAACCGAAACTGGCAACGAGCAAAGGCGGTATTTACTATGATAACTCTCTGACCTATGATGCAATTGAGAATCTTCGCTTCTCCCTTCTGGGAAATGACGATTCGACATCCATTACAGGAAAGGCTTATAATGAAGTGAACAACGAGCCCACCATCGAGGCGGTGAGCAATAATGTGAGCAAATTCATTGATGATCTCTTCGCTATTAAGGATGCCAATAAGTTTATGGTCAACTCACTCGGAGCGGACCCGAGTCTCTTCAATCAGATTCCAGAGCTTTGCAAGTATAACCTTGTGGAGTTCACCAGACAGGGACTTAAAGCGAAATTAGGCGAGCTTAGTGATTGGGGACAGGATCCTTCAGCGCCCATCGAAGAGACCATGTTCTTCTATCCTATCGTGGGCATGTTAAATAACCTCGCTCGCGAGATAAGCAATAAGTAATCATGAGTAACGATTCAATGATCTTATTAATCGCTCTAATTGGAGCGCTGCTTGCCCTTATTGTCGCAATTCTTGCTCTATTAAAGGCTTTGAAGGCGAACGAGAGAACGAGCTCTTCCAGAATAAAAGAATTAGCAGGAGAGGAGTATAATATTCAGGTTGCAAACTTTCTCGATCAGAGGTTGAAGATTATTGTGCATGATGAGTTAGTTCATCAGCAATCTAAAAAAGAGGAGCCCATAAAGCCGACACCTGCTCCCGTAGTCGAGGCTAATGTGAATCCAACTGTTGCTGAAGAGCAACAGGCACAGCCGGAACCCGCTCAGGCTGAAAAAGGTCCGGTGGAGATTGTTCTTCCTACACCGAAAACATGGTACACCGGATCTTATACAACTGGATCATTTCGTCATGTTAGCCCCGTTCCAGATGATAAGACGATCTTCACTATTTTCGCAAATAGCGAAGATGCAACTGAGGGCATTCTCAATATCGATCAAAATGCCTATGCAAAAGTTGCTCAGACTCCGGATTATCTCGAAAAGGCATGTACTTGGAGCGGGATGGGAACGAGGGTTAAGGTCGTCAAGATAGGAACAGTTATTAAAGAAGGGGGCTCATGGGTTGTGAAGGATCCCATTGTTGTTGAATTTAATTGATTGGAGATAAGATAAAATGCTAAACTTTGCAGGCTTTGCCGTAGAGTTTGTAATTGTAGCAATCATCTTGATTCTACAGTTTTACTTCTTCGGTGCGAATGTTAAGAAGAGAAAAGAATTAGAATCCATATTCCCGGATGATGTTGATGAGCACCTTTCTGCCGTCCAGAACGAGGAAGGTGAAACACAGGTCGCGGTCAATGATCTTGAGAGCGAATTACTTCAAGAAGAGATCATTGTCCCCATCAACTCTTATCTTGATAAAAATAAGGGAGCAACCGATTATCACATCATTAAGGATTTGACGGATCGTGCCTGCGACAAAGTTCAGGATGAGGTTGATTCTTATAATCCAGTACCTCTGTACCTTGGACTTTGCGGTACCATGCTCGGAATCATTCTGGGCATTGTATTCCTTTGGCTTAATGGTGGATTGGATGCTCTGCTTCCCTCTGCCGACATCAGCAAGGATCTTACAGCCGAAGCCGCTAAAGCACTCGAAGAAGCGACAAGAGAGAAAGCGTCAAATGGCATTCAGCATCTTCTTGGTGGAGTGGCCATCGCAATGATTGCGAGCCTTACGGGTGTTATCCTCACGATTATTGGGACCCACCAGACAAAGAAATGTGTTGCTTCCAACGAGACGGGACGCAATGTTTTCCTCTCTTGGATCCAATGCAACCTGCTCCCTAAGATGAGCAGCGACGTTGTTAGCACCCTTGGTAATTTCCATCAGAACCTCAGTCAGTTCAACAGGACTTTCTCGGATAACTCAAAAGAACTCCAGAAGGCATTTGAAGTAATCAAGTCGGCCTACTCCAGCCAGACAGAGTATACAAAAGAACTCAATAAACTTGATATCGCTAAAGCTCAGATGGCTTTTGCTGCTCTGGGAAGCGCTACTGACAAGATCAATGACCTGAATGCTTTTTTGAGTCATTCCTCTCAATATCTGGCAGACGTCGTTGCCTTGAGCCAAAAGCTTGATACAGCCGAGCAGCGCACAAGGGCCATCGAGGGAATGGGAGAATTCTTCCGCTCTGAGATTCAGCAGATCAATACCAGGAAGGCGCTGTTGTCCGAAACGGTTGGCCAGATAGACCTCAATTTGCAAAACTCTCTTAAGGGGCTTGAAACTACCACCAATCAGGAAGTTGCGAAATTAACAGAACACCTCAATAAAATCTATATTGATTTTCAGCATGCCGTCGAGGAGCAGCAGAGGCTTTTGACAGAAAAACTATCTGAGTCCTCTCTCTATCTGGAGCAGTTCCAGCATCTTGAGACGATTGAGCAGAAACTCGGTACTCTGCTAACGTCTGAAGTCTTCTCTCAGAGTGGAGAGGCCCAGCTTGCCAAGCTTGAAGCCCAAAATGGGAAACTCGACAATATCGAAAGAGCTCTCAATCGAATAATCGAGATTGTTTCGAAGAAGTCTGTAGCTGCGCCTGCTCATTTTGCCGATTCCGGACTGTTTGATAACCAGCAAAAGGACATGAAGGTAAGCGTGAAGCTTCCTATCCCTAAATGGTTTGCATATACCACATGCGGTGTGGTGATTGCTGCGGGATTAGCTGCGATCGCATTTATTATCATTAAGCTATTTGCTGCATAAGACATGGCGAAAAAGAAACGCGAGTCGTTCTTCTGGACGAGCTATTCTGACTTGATGACGAGTCTATTCTTCATCATGCTCACGCTTTTTGTCCTCGCTATCGCATTGCTCCACCAAGAAGTAGTTCAAATTGGGAAGGATAAGGAAGCTACTGAAAAAGAGCTAAAAAAGATTAATGAGATCAGAACAGCCACGCAAAGCATAGACTCTACCTATTTCTTGTACGATAAGGAATACAAAAAACACATTCTTAAGACGCAAGTTAGGTTTAAGTCGCGAAGCTCAAACATCGATGATCTTAATCAAGCGACTAAAGACACTCTGATAGCCGTGCGAAACTCCATCAAATCATTTCTTGAAGATTTGATGAAAAAGGATCAGAAAGCTTCCTACCTGCTTATTATTGAAGGGCAAGCTTCCACAGATAACTATTATCGGAATAATGAGTTGAGCTATGAAAGAGCGCTATCTCTGTTTAAGTTCTGGTTCCCGGATCAAAAAGAAACAACACTGCAGTTTTACAATTATCCCTGCGAAGTCGTAATTGCTGGTGCGGGAAAAATGGAGGGCAAGCCGCGAGCGGAAAGATATGAGGACAACCAGCGTTTTTTAATTCAAATTATACCTAAGCCAGGCATCATCGATGAATAAGCGCCTGTCATATCTTTTTTTGAGTGTCGTTACGATCGTCAGTTGTATTCCTGCTCATCCAAATGGGAATGCGGGAAGACAGCAAGTGCGTCAACAGAATCGTCTCGGTAGCGCAACTCTTCTGGAACTACCTGCCGTACGACAAGGTGAAGTAATAACTACTCACTCTGGGTATGCAGCGTCTTTCAATTCCACTTGGATGATTCCAAATTGGGTCGCCTATGAGTTAACTGCAGAAGAGCTTCAAGGGATGTATCCCCGTCCGAAGAATTCTCCCTTTCAGCCAGATCCCAAGTACAGAGGAAAGCAGCCTGAGCGGAGTGATTATTCTTACTCCGGATGGGATAAGGGACATCTCGCTCCTTGCGCAGACATGAAGTGGAGCGAGGATGCGATGATAGAGAGTTTCTTCTTTACGAATGTCTGCCCCCAGGATCACGGTTTTAACGAAGGCATTTGGCAGAAGCTTGAAGAGAGGGCAAGGCGTGTGGCCAGAAAACGGGGATCTTTGTTTATTGTTTGCGGCCCCGTTGTGGCTGGAAACGAGTTTGGCACTCTTGGTAGAAATAAGGTTGTCATTCCGGATGCATTCTTCAAAGCTTTCCTTTATAGAGATACTGCCGGATATCATTCTATCGCATATTTGATTCCGAATAAGAATTTGGCATTAAACTTTAACGAATATGCTCTGACAGTAAACGAGCTTGAGAAGCTCTTGGGAATTGACTTATTCACAAGGCTCCCAGATAATGTTGAAGAAAAGGTTGAGGAGCAAATGGTTTTTTCAGATTGGAACTAATAGGCATGACAAAGAAAGACAAAACCATACAGAACGTGATTTACATAGCACTGGCTATTTTGCTATTGCTATGTCTGGCATATTTCCCATATGGCTTCTACCAAGTCGTCCGCTTTCTTGCATTTGCTGGGTTTGCATATTTGGCTTATTTGCAGTATAAGGGGGGCAATACAGATCGTATGATTCTTTTCGGGATTCTTGCGTTATTATTCCAACCATTCTTTCCCATATCTTTCGGAAGAGTTATCTGGAACATTATCGATGTGATTGTTGCTGGGTATCTTATTTTCCTTTTAGCCAGATCAAAGAAGTAGCCATGTATAAAGAGCCATATACAATTAAGCCATCCTCGCTGGACTTCTTTGGCAACCGGATTAATGGATCCGGCAAGTGGACTCTGCACAAGGTTATTGTACCGTTTGATTCTGTACAGTTCGACCAGCAGGTGCAACTCAAATACTTCAACCTATATGAGAGAGTTGGCAAGTCTGTTCAAACGGAGGCTGATGTTTTAGCGAAGGATGCGACTCTGGTATGTCCTGTAGAACACATTCCTGTCCCTTATAAAAAGCGCGTCTTTGATGTTCCGCACCCGACGCCGGAATCCGTGGATGCTGCTCTGGTAGAAGAAGCCAGAAAAGCCATCCGTATATCAATATTCGGAAATGCAGAAAAGAAGCGTCAACTCTATGTTATTGAGCATAGAGGAGAGAGACTCGATGCTGCAGAAAGAGAATGGATTAAGCAAAAGGAGAAGTTTGACGCAGAAGAAGATGCAAACGAGGAAAAGCATAATGCTTCAGAGCGCATCAAGAAGGAAAAAGCAGATGAGAAGATTGGCGAGTACAAAACGGCACATTTTCTCAATGACTTGTTCCTTAACACCACGCAGGAGGAACTGGAGAAGATGCTTAAAACGCTGAAGACAGGCTTTCCAAGCGATATGACGCTATACTATCAAGTTGATCTTCCTCATGGGCTTATAAACATTAGTTTTGAAGCCCCCTCAGAGCGCGTAATCCCTCTTGAAAAAGAAGTAACACACTCTCGTGGGACATCAATGAGGCCAAAGAATCGCACGGAAATAAATCGCGACTATCTGGACTGCGTTTGTGGGCTCTCATATATCCTGGCCGCTCAGTGTTTTAATATGAGTGGAAAGGTTAAAGAAGTTTTTATATCGGCTTTTGTCAATAGGTTGGATCCCCAATCAGCAACTTTTGAGGAGGACACTTTGTACTCTGTTGTTTTCGACAGGGATACTTTCAATTGGGTTATTAGACCGAAATCATTCCTTCCATACGAGTCCTTTGTCTTCTTCCCACATGCAATAGAGCTGGGCCATCTACTCGTAATGAATCCTATAGACCCTCTTGACTTGCAGGCTGCAGGTGAAACCCTGCCCGGAGGCAATCAATTTGTAGAGTCCTCTCGGAAAGATCTTCGATATGATAAAGACGATAGTGACTATATTGTTGAAGAAATCTTAGGTGGAAGCTCAATCGATTTGGCCGCTCTTGATGATCGTTTTGTTGAAGCTGCTCGTGTGATCGTTATAAACCAACGCGGCTCAACAGCTGATCTTCAGCGAAAACTCGGTATTGGATATGCCAAAGCAGGGAGAGTTATGGAGCAACTCGAGTGCGCTGGAATTGTTGGGCCGCAGGTTGGGGCGAGACCACGTGAAGTCCTTGTGAAGGATTTGAATGAATTAGAAGAAACACTTAATCATTTGATGGGAAGAGCTTGAGACGAGGCGTTATATTGTATTCATTTTTACTTAACTCGATCACATTATGGAAAATACCGAAAAAAGCAGGGTGGCAGCAGGGTTATTTGGTATCCTTCTTGGAGGCCTTGGAATTCATAAGTTCTATATGGGGAAGATTGGCGTAGGACTGATTTATATCTTATTCTGCTGGACGGGCATACCCGCCATTATCGGACTGGTAGAGGGGATTCTCTATTTGACCGAGTCCGACGAGAAGTTTGCATCTCGCCTACAATAGTTTCCATTTAATTGTGGTCATGATTCTGGTATGAAGAACAAAGTATTTGTATTATCATTTATCCTCTTTGTTTCATGCTCATCCCCACAAGAGAGAAATGCCCGCAAACAATTTGCTGAACTGATTCATTTGGCTGACTCTTGCCATAATGAGTAGGGCGATATTGGGAGTATGATGGGTTGTCTGAATCTGAGTTAAAGCAGCGTACAGAGGAACGAGTAGCAACAGTTGCGCTAATTGATAAATATGCACTTATTGCTTCGGAGATAATCGCACCATATGATTCATTGTTAAGTAAAGATGCGGGCATCTGCCATGCTTTTGCTAATGATGCGGTATATTATGCGAAAAAATATTTAGAGGGAGAGGGATCGGGATTTCTCGATAAATTCGAAGTCCGGGTTAGTCATTCTTGGGATGCACTCCAAGATGTTGAAAAGGGTTTAAACGCAAAATAGGTTGCAAGACTTCTATATGGTTAATAAGCTACGGACCCTGTTGGGATTACTACTTCTTTGTTCATGTAATTACGTGAGTTAACTCATGTGTCGGTAAAGAATATGAGAAGACTATTTATCATACTTCTTGCTGCGGCTTCCTTGGTCGTGCTGTCATCCTGTCGAAAATAGGGAACTGTTGATATTGTCGTCGAAAACCCAAGAAGCCTCCTGCAGGAGGATTATTTTATGGGGATTACTCCAGACATCTGTAAGCATCCGATTAAGGACGACTTGTATTATTGATTTCAAGTTGGAGGCAACTTGTTCAAGTTGGCCAAAGTTGGGTCAAGTTGATTCTAGTTGGTCTGTTTTGCCCACTTGTCTGGTAGGAGTTCACGGAGGGCTTCACGGCTGTTCTCGTTCCCGGGTATCCGGAGCAGGACATCCTCCATCCATTCACGTGGATTAACGTCCAGGGCCTTGCAACTGTCCACCAGGGAGTAGACGATGGCAGCACGCACCGCAGCATCGTGGTTCCCGCAGAACAGGTAGTTCTTCCTTCCTTATGTTGGCAATGCAATTATGTTGGCATCGTAAGTTAAGTCTTTTATATTCAACGATATGATTGCTAAAATGTTAACATAACGTACCACGGTCTAGAGAGATTTAAGGAAGCCAATGAGCGTTTTGTCTTTGGGATTATACTTTGGGACGCCTTTTACAAACACCTCGCAAGTTTTTAAAGCTTTGGACTTCATTCTGATGTTAACCTCAGCATATATGTTAGTAGTGTTAACTGATACATGTCCCAACCACGAACGAATGGTATTGATATCCACTCCCGACTCAAGTAAATGAGATGCGGTCGAATGACGTATCGTATGAGGGCTGATATTCTTTTCTCCGATTGACGGCATGACTTCCGCAGCCTTAGCAGCATATCTTGATACCAGTTCATATATCCCGAACCTTGTGATGGGATCACCATATCGATTAAGAAAGATCGGTTTTTCAGGACTTCTTTTCATATATGGCTGCAATAGCTTTACCGTACTGTCCCATAATGGGCATACTCTTGTTTTGTTGCCCTTACCTCTGATTGTCGCCAAGGATGCATGAACTCCGTTGCCTATAGCGATATCTTGTATTCGAAGATTCACTGCTTCGGTCGCTCTCGCCCCGCTATTGTACAAGAACATCAGTAGAGCATAGTCTCGAGCTCCTTGGGATGTCGTTTTGTCAGGTATGGAAAGCAGCGTTTTCATTTCGTCCTTTTCCAAATACACAACTTTGGGGATTGCTTTCTCATAATGTTTTTTAAGACCGAACCTCTTGATGGGTATATTCTTCAATTTTGTATACCAAAACAGGTATTGAGGTTCCGATGTTGAGATGTAGTTCGCAAAGCTGTGTATGGCAGAAAGCCGGTGATTTCTCGTCTGTATAGAGCAGTTTTTTGCTCGCTCAAGATTGAGTAAAAAGCTCGCCACAAGTTCTGAAGTTAGTTCTTCAACACGAAGTTTATCAGGAGAAAGCCCATTCTCTGTAACATATTCAAGTAGTTGACGCAGGGCGTCCCGATAACTGGTAATCGTATTTCGCGACAGGTTTCTCACGACGGGCAGATATTCAGTTAGATATCTTCGAAGCCAGTATCCTATAAGTTCTTTGTCAGACTGTTTCATAGCGCAGCATAAGTTTGGAAGCGTTTCCCCGCCTCATCCAATAGTTGATTTGTGAAAGAGACATACACAGCCGTACTATCAAGATTGCTGTGACCCAAGTATGTGGATAACACCGGCAAGAGGGCCTGTACGTCCTTTCCTTCCTTATACCATTGTGCAACGCGGTTTGTTGCAAAAGTGTGACGAAGATCTTGAAGACGAACGTCAGAGTAAGCAGTATCCGAACGATGGATGCCGGCTTTTTCCCTGATTAAGCGGAAGGCTTGTTGGAACGAGGACAACTGAACAGGATTTCCTCTTTTGTCAATGAAGAGGTGGTTATCGGAGACACATCTGCGCAACGCTATTTCAGAACGCCACAGCAGGTAGTCCTCAAGCATTCGAGACACTTCTTCGTCAAAAGGGACTATACGGCTTTTGTAGAATTTTGTTTCCCGAATGTGCACAATGCCATCTTGGAGACGGATATCATCTATAACGAGATGAGTGGTCTCACCGGGACGTAACCCAAGGCAATATGTCAGTTTGAGCATCGTCTGAATGACCTCCGGGTATTCAATATTAAAGCGCTTTCTATAGGTCAAGGCGGTTTCAAAGATTAGTTTCAGTTCCACGTTGGAGTAGATGTGTGGCACAAAGTCATCTGGTTTCGCTGGCTTATCCTTTGGCAAAGGATTTAACGTCATATATCTTCTGGCCACTGCCCACATAAAGAACCCATTCAACGCCGCATATATACTGAACCAGTATGTGGTGGCAACTCCTTCTCTGACACCATGCGCATTCAAGTAGTGGAAACAATGCTGCTCTGATATGATGGAGAGGTCTTTATCTGCTCCTATATAGCCACAGAAGTTATTTATAATGAAGCCTATTGTACGAGCCTTCTCTCCAAGACTCATTCTGTACGATATGTACACAGTTGCTGCTTCTCCCATTTTCATAGCAAGCCCTCCCATTCCATTTTGGAGACCTTGTGCAGATGTGACAAGTCTACTTTCGCATATATTCGGGTGGTATCAAGCAAGCGATGACCCAACAGATCTGAAGTTTCTTTCAATGTCCCGCCATTGTTCACAAGGTGACTGGCGCAGGCATGACGTAGGGAGTGGCCACCCCTATGACGAACATGGATGTCAAGTTCCTTATACGCTCTGGCAACCAAATAGTAAACAACGCCTCTCGTGATTTTTTCGTATGGCATACACAGCGTTAGAAAGAGATGATCTCGTCCCATTGCATTGTTACGTCCTTCCAGAAGATAATCTGTAATGAGCCCGGCAACTGTTTTATCTAGAGGAAAAGCCTGAATGCCGCCTCTCTTTGCTCTCCGGAGGTAGATGCATTCTTTATTCCAGTCGATATCGTGCAGGCGAAGGTCTGCCACTTCTGAGGATCTCATTCCATATACGGCCATCAATGCCATAATGGCCGTATTCCTTCTTCCTCGTGCGTTCGATACACCATAATACCCTACAAGCTGCTCCACTTCATCCCACGAGGGTGCAGAAGGCAAGGTTTCCATTGAGAACTGACGAGGAGCCTTAATGGCATCAGGAACAATTGAGCACAAGTTACATGCAACGGCATATCTTAGAAAGTCTCTCAAGGTTGCGACGATAGTCGCCATCGTTCGGCGGCAGCATCCGCCGTTATGGCGATAACCAAGATATTCATCAATCTGTTCCAGCGACAAAGATATCAAACTGCTCTTGCGACGGATGAAGGACATGAAGCACTTCAACTCTCGCTCCCTGCCTATCAATGTGGCCTCTGCCAGTCCCTTGCTATCACGAGCCCATTGAACATAATCGCACACTACATTGTACTCCAAAGGATCTAATTTCTCTTCTCGATGCAGAATACCAGCATATGATAGCCAGCCATATGCAACAGTCCTGAACGTTTTTATCCATTTTTGAGAAGGGGGACGTCCCTGCGAACAATCTTCTGCCTCTCTATCTTTTATAACCTTTTCAAGATCTGACTCCAACACGTGATTCCGTTCTGTCAAAGACAAACGGTCAATTATGATAATTTGCATCCAGGCATACTCGTGTAAGCGATTGTAAGACATGCCTTGTACTTCAAGACTTTTAAGGTATGAGTACCTTTCATCGTAAAAAGGGTATGTCAAGTAGCGCATTCTGTAATGGCAGACTGAACTAAAGCGATTGAACAAGATGCTTGAGTCGTTATACCTTGGATCAAGACGCCCCATCTCATTTAGCCATTGTGTGACGGTGCTCACCAAGAATGTGGATTTTGGACCATCGTAGTTGTTTTGCATAACCATTATTTCTGATAAACTTACCATGGTGCCTTCATTGCCCAATGACAAATGAAGTGTAGCAAACAACAACTGGTCTGCGGTCATCTGAAGTGAGCGGATGCCGTTTCCTTCAGACTGCTTCTTAACAAGGAACAACTCGCGTTCCCGCAATAGAGGAGCATTCATGTGCGCCTCTACTTTTCTTTTGATCTGGAATAGTGTTTCTATCATATATTGCTCTGATCCATTTGAGGACCTATAGTAATATACGATACATTATGTTGTGGATATGGCAGCTAACAAACTAAAGTGCAAGGTAATATCCTACGATGCCAACATAATTGCATTGCCAACATAAGGAAGATTATGTTGTACACCACATAATCTTCCCAGGGCCAGTGGCCTGATGGCGTTCTCCACGAGATTGTTGTCAATGCAGAAGCGGCCGTCGTTCACGTAACGGCTCAGGCGCGGCAGCAGAGGAAGCGTATAACTGATGGCCTTCCCGATGCGGCTGTTTTGAGAACTGCGGATTACCGTCTCGTACATCCACTTCTCGAACTGAAGGATAACCGGATAGGCTTCCTTCTGACGCTTCTCCTTCAGGGACTCACCGGCAATGCCAGCTTCCTTCGCCTCGTTTTCGATGTGATAGAGCTTGTTGATGTAGGCCAGCGCCTCGCTTGCCGTCCGCTTATCCTCGTCCAACGCATCGGACCACTTACGGCGGGCGTGTGCCCAGCAGCCAATCGCCTGGATATGAGGATCGCTCTCGAACTGGTCGTATGCGCCATAGCCGTCCGTCTGGATAGTTCCCCGATAACCGCGAAGAAGCTTGCGCGCAGTCTCATGGGAGCGGGAGCCCATATCATAGTGGAACGCCACCAACTTCTCCGTCACGGCACGGGTACACCACATGTATCCCTTCGCCGCACGGTGCTTCTCGTTGTCTATTACGGGCAACGTACTCTCATCCACTTGTATGTAGTCTCTTGATAACACTTCTCGGACCAGGATATCGTATAACAACTTCAGCTTTTCACAGGTGGCCGCGTACCAGTCGTTCATCGTGGAGTCGCTGATCTTGACTCCCAGTTCCTTGTACTTCTGTATCACCCCGTAGAACGGCATGTGGTAGAAGAACTTCTGCAGGATAATATCTGTAAGCAGGCTCTCCGACGCCATACACTTGGGCAGCGGCATTACCGGAAGCGGAGCCAGTTCAAAGGCGTTCCGCTCGGGATCCTTTATCTGGAGGTTCGATTTGAGAGCCAGCTTGTGACGGACGATACGGCGGACATAGATCTGCGAAGGAACCAATACCAGAGTGTCCGTCACCTCAGGATCCAGTTCAGTATAGTCTTCGCGGTTTTCAACTTCAGGATATATGTGCTCTTCCCGGACTTCCAGATTGGCCGTATCGATGGCCTTGCGAGGCTTGCGCTCAAAGCCTCTGACCTGGATGAGATTTGCGGCATCCTCCTCGTCTTTCTTTACGGCCGCTTCCAGTTCTGCACGCTCTTCTTCAGTAAGAGGATCGTCGAACAGGGTGGGCTCGCTAAGCACCGAGGGATCCAAAGGAAGGTTCTTCTCGCTCATCTTTCCGAACATCTTCTTCCGAAGCCAGTAGAGCTGGTCTTCCAGACTGGCGACCTTGTTCCTGAGTCGCTCAATCTCTGCCGCCTGGGCCGCTATGATTTCCTGTTCGGAGGCCATCTTTTTCGTTCACTTTCAACAAAATAAAGGTACGAAAAAACGGCGATATATGCAAGCCAAACGGCGTTTTCCTTTCAGTTTTTCCAAAGATTTTTAAGCCCATCCAAGCGGGCCTGACGGCTATCCGGATCAGCCATGATTCCTTCGACCATTTTCAGCAGATCTTCCCACTGTATGCTGCTTGTCACCACCTCTTTCGAGCCCGGAATGGGCATCCCGAAAGTCCCTCTATCCAACATCTTTGCGTAGATCACCATCCCACCAGTCTCATAATGAAGCAACTTGATCCTGTTCCTGCGCTTGTTCACGAAGATGTAAACGTCACCATTCATCGGGTCTCCACCTATCTTGTTCCGCACCAGGCCGCTCAACGTGTGGAAGCTCTTCCGCATATCCGTCGGCTCGCTGTAGAGCCAGTATCGCATCCCGCGTTCCAGACTAAACATGGGTGGACGACGCTATGATGATATCCTTCAACTCGCGGCCGGTAAGATTGCCGCTGATTCGCATCATCGTTCCGGTGGGCGTCCCGAGCTCGATGCTCACTGCAACCGCACCCTGTGCCGAGTCTTTCTGCTTGCTGCTACGGGACCGTGATGGCTTGATTGGATTGGGAAGGAATGACCCTCCCGGTACCAACTGAAGGAACTCTCCAGAGTTCTCACCTTCCTCTTTCGGTGCATATTTGCGTTTGGCGTCGTAAAAGCTCCACGGGTTAACTCCCAGCTCGGCCAGGCGCTGTTTGTAACTGATCTTGTTCTCGTCGCAGTAGGCAATCACCTGGGCGACTTCTTCCTTTGTCATCATGGCTTTTAGTATTTGATGCAAAGGTAGCTACTCCCCAGCAGCCTAGATAGACGTCCTTAATCGGATGCTTACAGACATCTTTTATGACCACTTAGTGGAAGTAGCCGGATCGCCGATGGATTACCTCGACTCAGGGAAGGGGGAAGATAAAGAGCATAGCGCAGTTTATTATACCGCCATGGGCAAAATCATCTGCCACTGGTCTGGATCCAAGAACGAGGAGATCGGCATGATAGATTTCTTCCCTCATCTCAACAAGATGCTCCTGTTGACTGATGCTGTGGCTATCTCTCCTGAGTTATATGGGATTGATTCATCGACAAAGAAAGTTCGCATATATAAAGATGATATGCTCTATTTCATTGTTAAGTTGGAGGATATGCGAGTTACCCGAATCGAATATTGGATGGTGGAGAAATCATTCCTGAATGTTGCCTATTAAACTGGCACAATGATGCCATCTCAATGCTCTTTGGCATAGACGTATTGTACAGCAAGAGTTTTGACCGTCCGTATTTTCCGGGGCGAAATAAGCTATCCAAAGATAGATATAGTGTGGTTGTCCACCCGGACCGGGAAAGTGCTTTAAAAGCTGCGAAAATGGCTGTAAAACAGAAGCGCGATCGCTATTTCGGAAGGGCAAGTGACGAGGGCATTTATCAGTTACGTTCAATGCACAACGCCAGGATCTGAAGACGGGATGCCAGCTCGTTGACTTTAATGCTTGGGATGACGAGGCTCAACTGGTTAAGCCTGGTTACAAAGGCCCCAAGGGGGAGACTTCCCTGTCCATCAATAATGAGCTCCGGAATATCAAGGACCAAATGGATGACACGTTCAAGTTCTTCGAAGCAACGGACAAGATCCCGACACCGAGTGAACTTCAAAAGAAGTATGAGGACCGTTTGAATGGAACTATACCTCAACGACCGGAACCTGAACCGAAGAAAGAACGTAAGCCCAAGGCTCCGGATTTCTTTGAGGTTTACGACAAGTTCATCAAGGAGAGTGGAGAGAAGAACGCTTGGACAAAGGCAACATATGCGAAGATGGAGACGATGCGGAGGGACCTTAAAGCCTTCAAGAAGAACCTTAAGTTCTCAGACCTAACTGAGTCTACCTTATCGGAATTCGTGGCCTATTTCCGTGATGTGAAAACGCTTCGGACTCCCCGTAAAAAGAAAGGCGATAGGGAAGTGTACGACCACGATGACATCATTGGCCTGAAGAACTCTTCCATCGAAAAGAAACTGCGCTTTTTGCGCTGGTTCCTGAACTGGGCAACCGAGAAAGGCTACAATACGAATATGGCTTACAAGTCATTCAAGCCAACCCTGAAGACCACCCAAAAGAAAGTCATTTATCTTACCAAAGAAGAGATTGGCCGCATCCGTAACCTTCAGTTATCCGAAGCCCAGGCATACCTTGATCCGATCCGTGACGTTTTCCTGTTCTGCTGTTTCTCCGGCCTCCGTCATTCAGATGCCAATAATCTACGCAAAAGCGACATTAAAGGCGACAATATTGAAGTTACGACGGTCAAGACGGCAGACAGTATATCTATCGAACTAAACGATGTCACAAAGGCCATTCTGGAAAAATACAAGGATGCCCCTTTCAATGACAATAAGGCTCTGCCGAACTACACAAACCAAGCGATGAACCGGGACGTCAAGGAACTGTGCCGACTCGCCGGTATCAATGAAGAAATCCGCATCACGACCTACAAGGGAAATGTCCGAATCGACGAAATTCATCCCAAGTGGGAACTCGTCGGCACCCACACCGGACGTCGCACTTTCATCGTCACCACCCTGTCCTTGGGCATCCCGCCGAACGTCGTGATGAAATGGACAGGCCACAGCGACTATTCATCCATGAAGCCCTACATTGATATCGTGGACTCGATTAAAGCATCTTCGATGACGAAACTCAATGGGCTGTTATAGAAAAATGATTACCTTAGCATAAAAGAACGTGCTATGGCAAAGAAGACAAGTAGTATCACTACGCACACCGATATTTCTGAGGTGGTCGCAAATTGCGACCACCTCTCTCAGCCCTCTGTTGAGAGTCGTATCTTCACAATCCGTGGAATTCAGGTTATCATTGACAAGGATCTCGCAGAGTTATATGGTGTTACTACAAAGCGACTTAACGAGCAAGTCCGCCGCAATATCAGGCGATTTCCTGTTTCTTTCCGTTTTCAGTTGACAACTGACGAAACGGCTGAGGTGGTCGCAAATTGCGACCGTCTTAGCACCTTGAGATTTTCTCCGACTATGCCATTTGCTTTCTCCGAACAAGGAGTGGCTATGCTCTCATCTGTATTACACAGTGAAGAAGCCGTGGAGATCAGCATCAAGATTATGAATGCCTTCGTCGCTATGCGCCATTTCCTTTTGTCGAATGCGCAAGTGTTCCAGAGACTGGACCATATAGAGTATAAACAACTTGAGACTGATCATAAGATTGAGCAGATTTTCGACAAATTGGAAGAGCGGGCTGTCGTTCCTAAGCAGAACATCTTCTACGATGGACAAATCTTCGATGCCTATCAGTTTGTCTCCGGACTCATCAAGAGCGCAAAAACGGTTATTGTCTTAATTGACAACTACGTCGATGAGAGTGTGCTCACGATGCTTGATAAGCGGGACTCCTCGGTGAAGGCGACTATCTACACGAAGCAGATTTCATCCCAATTCCAATTGGACATCAACCGGCACAACGCTCAGTATGCTCCTATAGATATCCAGGCATTCAACAAGGCCCACGATAGGTTTCTGGTTATTGATGATAAAGTCTATCATTTCGGAGCGTCTTTGAAGGATCTTGGGAAGAAGTGGTTTGCAGTCTCTCTTATGCAGGACTTGACTCCACAGGATCTGATCAGCCGAATATAGGGAAGATGACAGCTATTCCTGGTTCATGGTGACTTTGCCGATTCATCCGGTGTTCTTGGATGTCACTGAAGATGATAGAAAAGAAAAAGTCTCTTTATCTCGACGCCAGGAGGAGATACTTTCTCTCATAGAGATAAATGATAGAATAACGACAGAGGCGATTAAGGCACATTTCAATGTATCGATGCCAACCATCAATCGAGATATAGCATTTCTCAAACGGAACGGGGTTCTTCTTCGGATAGGTGGAAAGAAGTCCGGTTCGTGGCTCATAGTAAAGAAAGTGAAATAACCCTCTCTCCCTCGGTTACCCCGAGGGATTTTCTTTTTCCAGGTTCAGGTAGCGTTTTTCCCCTTTTGCCACTCAAATGGGGTGGCATTTTATGTACAAAGCTGCCGGAATGCAGTGGCAAAATACATCAAAAACACATACCTTTCTGGGCCTCCATCGGACGTTTCTGATAGGTCGATTCTTGGTGAAACAAACGGTTCAGAGTACCATTTCAGAGTACCATTTCCAAAAACACTCAAGCTCCTATGTCGCACCTGAAATGAAAGGCGTCACCCTTCAAGAGCATCTTGAATCCATCAGAGTTATGGTCAAGCAGAAGACCGGGCGCTCCATGCAGGAGAAGGACGTTGAATATACCGACAAGAACGGCAAAGTGCGTGTCAGGAAGGAATGCAGCCCTATTCGGGAATGTGTCATTGTTATCAATGAAGACACACGGATCAAAGCACTTCTCCGCTTCATCCGGATGGTTGAAACCAGGTGGGGCATCAAGGCTCTCCAGGTTCACCTTCACAGAGACGAAGGTCACTATGAAATTCCCGGTGATGACAGCACCTGGAAGCCGAACTATCATGCCCATATCATCTGGGACTGGATGGACCATACGACCGGGAAGTCCATAAAGCTCGATGCCGATGATATGTCTGCAATGCAGGACATGGTGGCTGAAGCATTGGATATGGAGAGAGACGTAAAGAAGTCAGAAACCGGACTGGATCACTTAGAGCGAAACGACTTCATCCTCCAGAAGCAGGAGAAGGAGAAGAAGCGGCTGGAAGAAGAGAAACGCAAGGCCCAGAGCGAGAAGGCCAAAGCCGAAAACAAGGCTAATGTGGCCAAGGAACAGGCCCGTAAGGCGAACGAGGATAAAGAGCAGGCCGAGAAGAAAGCCCAGGAGGCTAAGGAAGAGGCGAAAAAAGCGGTAGAGGCCAAGGAAGAGGCCGAGCAGAAAACGAAAGTCGCGAAAACGGCACTCTCTAGCGCCGAATCAAAGATCACCAAGAAGCAGGCCGAGATTGACAGTCTGGAAAAAAGAATCACCAGCAAGGAGGCAGTACTTGACAGGCTGATTACGGAAACTAGAGATCTGCGCTTTGCGAAGTACTCGGATAAGAGTGCTGGCAGCGATGGCTGGAAAGACTCGCTCTTGAGTGGCTTCTCCGCTAATACGATGAAAGCTTATCCGACCATCGGCTATTGCGTCGACGCCATCAAGGACTATGCTTGTTCCGGGACAGGATGCCGTGGAGGCAGTCACGGATCATGCTTTTGGGATGAGGAAGCATCCGCAATCAAGAAAGTGATGACGTCTTTTGCCACAGCGCTTCAAGCCACTCTTCGGGAAGTCGGCGCCTGGCTTGTATGGCTGGCCCACATAGTATACCACTTCAATGAACGGGAACTATACCGGGCTAACAACGAAGTCAAGGACGTAGCTGATGGCCAGTATGACTGGAGAATCGAGAGACTTGATCGTGGCCAAGGCGGTGGAATATCGAGATGACGGATTAATGTAACAAACTGCCGCCACCCAAACAGGATGACGGCAGTTATTATGATTGTGTATTACTCTTTCTTGAGTTCTACCGCCGGATTCGTCTTCGCAGCCTTGAGTGTTTGCCATAGGACGGAAAGGAAAGCGGCAACAAAGATGATCACGACCGTGATTACAAACAGGCCAGAATAACCTGAAATACGTTCCGGGTAGGTTTCGAGAAAACGGCGTATCAAAACGACGGACACAGGGATGGCCACGAAGGCGGCGACTACCATATACAGCATATAATTCAGAATCATACGCCTTGCTTCTCCTCCAATGGAATTCCCATGGACCTTTCGGATTGCGATTTCCTTGGCGTTCACCGAAGCAAACCATGTACTCATGGCGAACAGCCCCAGCATGGCCAGGAAAATGGCAATGACACAGAGCAGGGTGACCAGTTGTACATAGCGATGAAGGTCCTCATAATCAGCGGCGACAATCTCTTCGAGATAGCCGCAACTGGCTCCTCCAGCATTGCCAAAGGAAGGTATTCCTGAACCGGCACTGTAAATCTCTGTGGCTATGCGCAGGAAATCCTGTCTGAAGGCCTCATGATCCGATGTGGTCTTCACAAGCAAGCCCCTTGACATCACTCCTTCAGGCAGGATCCGGACTGCGTGGAATGAAGGCCCCATTTCCGAAATCAAATCTTCTGCATTGACGGCCAGCCGGCGGAAATCTTTCACTACGCCTCCAATACCGTTAATGTCTAACGTATTTCTGGGGAGCAGCACGGAAAGATCCGGATTTTCCCGAGACACTCCACTAAAATGCTGTAATTCTTCCGAAATCCAGATTGTTCCAGGACGAACCTCCGAGTAGGCTTCCGTGACCCGGAAACCCAACAGCCGGAATGCAGTACTGTCACACGTTATCATTGTAATACGTGATCCTTCGGGCCCCGTAGTCATGGCTGAGAAGTGCGTGGGAATGCCAATCGAATAAGCAACGGACTGCACGGAAGACAATGACTTCAGTCTGTCTGCCAACAACGGAATGGCGGTATCCCTTGCTTGCTCATTACGGAAATAGAAGAGATCTTCTTCCGGATCAACACCCAGGTCAAGAGATTCCAGATGCCTCAACTGCAAGACCATCGCGAAAGCCATCGCCGTGAGAACCATTGCCAGGGCGGTTTGCAAGATGATGCACACTTTGTTGAACGTGGCTTTGCGACGACGGCGGACGGCCCCTGAAACCACATCGATGGGACGATAAGAGGAAAGGATCGATGCCGGAACCAACCCGCCGACGATGCCGACGACGAGGACCAGTCCCACGGAAAACAGCCAGAAGAAGGGATTGGGGACTACCCGGAAAGGGACAGCGAGGACATTCGCAAACAGACTGTTCAGAACTGGGACGAAAGCAATGGCCAGTAAAACGGAGAAAAAAAAGCATACTCCGACAAAGAGCACCGATTCCAGGACGATCCTTCGGACAATCTCCTTCCGGCCCTCTCCCAGCAGACGACGGATCGCCATCTCCTTGGCGCGGCTGCCCGAAATAGCCGAACTCAAATTGACATAGTTCAAAAGCGCGGAAAGCAGCAGGACGATGCCCAGGACGATCAGGATGACCAGATACAGGACCTTTCCGTGCCTCCAGGCTGCACTGCTTTCGGAAGTGAAGTACAAATCAGAACCGGATGTCAGTTTCAAGTCCGGATACTTGGCACAGAATGCAGCGGCATCCACTCCGGGAAACAGTTCGACAAATACAAGATGTGTGAATCCCAGACCGATGCCTATGAGTCGCTGAACCAGACTGATGTCAGCCGCCTCTGGACAGAAGACGGCAAAGTCAGGCAAGAGCGTATAATCCGGATCTTCCACCACGGCTACGACCGTCATCGGATCTTCCTGCGAAAGAATACTTCCTTCGCAGTTATCCCCAATTGTCAATACTCGTCCTACTGGGTCCGTATCTGGGAATAATTGGCGGGCCGCAGATGCTGAGAGGGCGATACCACTCCCGCTCGACAGGGACGCGGTCGAGCCGGAAAGGACGGACAGCGACACAAGATCCAATAAAGAACTATCTCCAGCCAATACGTTCATCTTTCTGCGTTCCTCTCCATTGCCCACCGTGACTGACACCGGGATGAACGCTGCGACCTGCTGGATTTCAGGGTAATTCCGCAACGCATCGATATCCCGATATACCATCCGGGAAGTCATGCTTTCTTCTTTTTGACTCAGCAGGTACAACTGGTTTTCCCCCGCCTTATTACCCGCCAAACCCAGTTGGTCCTGTACCCACATTCCGATGATCAGCACAAGGGCCAGGCTGACAATCAGTCCCAGCGCTTCGATGGCGGTGTATAACTTATTGCGGGAGAGAAATATGAGATAGGAATTCATTATAGTTCGTTCTTGACGTCGGAGACGATCTGTCCGTCGAAGAGATCAATGGTGCGCTGGGCACAGGCGGCGTCTTTCTGGGAGTGCGTGACCATCACGATGGTGGTGCCTTCCTGGTTCAGTTCCTTGAGTAGGTCCATCACTTCCTTGCCGTTTTTTGAGTCGAGGTTGCCAGTCGGCTCATCGGCTAGGATCAACTTAGGGTCGGCCACGACGGCACGGGCGATGGCCACGCGCTGCTGCTGACCGCCGGAGAGCTGCTGCGGGAAGTGACCTGCGCGGTGGCTGATGTTCATCCGCTTCATGATGTCCGTGACCTTCTGCTTGCGCTCGGCCGCGCTGATGTTCAGGTAGCGCAGAGGGAGCTCGATGTTCTCATAGACATTGAGTTCGTCGATGAGGTTGAAGCTCTGGAACACGAAACCGATGTTCCCTTTACGGAACTTGGTGCGCTCCTTCTCTTTGAGGTTCGCTACTTCAGTGCCGAGAAGTTCATAGGAACCGCTGGTGGGATTGTCCAGCAAGCCCAGGATGTTCAGCAGCGTGGACTTGCCGCAGCCCGAAGGACCCATGATGGCGACGAACTCGCCGTCCTTGATTTCGAAGGAAACACCATTGAGAGCGGTGGTCTCGACCTCTTCCGTGCGGAAGATCTTGGAAAGGTTGGATACTGAAATCATCGTAATTGCCTTTATTTCAAGACTTTCCTTTTGCAAAAAATAAGCCAGTTGCCGTAATGTGATGATTATCAGGAAGATACACAATCGGTGTCTGTGTAAACACTGTAAAGGACTTTACAACGATTTTACACTTTCTGTCATTTCCGGATTCAGGCTAATGTCTGGATAAGACGCAGCACTCCTTCTTGAAACTATGCCTGGCTGCGAGTATCTTTTTTCGCAGGATTTTATGAAAAAATGGGATATTTTTTGGGATATAAAATACGAAAAATCCCCCTCAGACTACTCTGAGAGGGATTTTTGTGGAGCATAGGAGATTCGAACTCCTGACCTCTTGCATGCCATGCAAGCGCTCTACCAGCTGAGCTAATACCCCGGTTGCCATTGAGTTGACTCATGGGAATGCAAAGTTAGGAATATTCTGCGAATCTCCAATCTTTTTGCGGAATTTTTTTCAGCCCGTTAGGGGGTACTTGGAAAACAAGCGTAGTGACATTTTGTCAATATACCGCAAGTGGAACGCATTTTGACCTTATAATTCTAGCCGGGGCGGAGAGTGGCTTTTCCCATCTCTGAAAAAAACCGGCATGAACAGAATAATATTATCAACGATATGGCAGAAAATGGCAAAATAGGCGTGACGACCGAGGATATATTCCCGGTCATCAAACAATTTCTTTATTCAGATCGTGAGATTTTCCTCAGGGAGATAGTGGCAAACGCCGTCGACGCGACCCAGAAGATGAAGGCCCTTGCTTCGGCAGGAGACTTCAAGGGAGAACTCGGCGACATGAGCGTAAGGATTGAACTCGATGAAAAAGAGAAGGTTCTCAAGGTGACGGACCGGGGAATCGGAATGACAGAGGAGGAGGTCGACAAGTACATCAACCAGATAGCCTTCTCGTCGGCAGGGGAGTTCCTTGCCAAGTATAAGGATCAGATTTCCAGTATTATAGGTCATTTCGGACTTGGCTTCTATTCTGCCTTCATGGTTTCGAAGAAGGTGACAATCGACACCTTGTCATGTAAGGAAGGCTCGAAGGCGGTACGCTGGTCATGCGAAGGCGACCCTGAGTACAAGATAGAAGACTCGGGCAAGGCGGACAGGGGAACGACCATCACCATGTACCTGTCGGACGACGCATCTGAATACGCCAGCAAGTCCAAGATAGAAGAGCTTCTCGGAAAATATTGCAAGTTCATGCCGGTTCCCGTCGTCTTCGGCAAGGAGCAGGAATGGAAGGATGGTAAATATGTCGATACGGACAAGGATCATGTCATTAACACCATAGAACCGATATGGACTAAGGCACCTGCTGACCTGAAGGATGAGGACTACATGAAATTCTACCGAGCCCTATATCCTACGAAGGAGGATCCTCTTTTCTATATTCATCTTAATGTCGACTATCCTTTCACTCTTACGGGCATCCTCTACTTCCCTAAGATAAAGGACCGCATGGCCATAGAGAAGAACAATATCCAGCTCTACTGCAACAAGATGTTTGTTACGGACCATGTCGACAATATCGTGCCTGACTTTCTGACTCTGCTTCATGGTGTCATCGATTCTCCGGATATTCCGTTGAACGTCTCCAGAAGCTATCTCCAGAGCGATTCCAATGTGAAGAAGATTTCCACCTACATCACCAAGAAGGTGGCGGATCGTCTTGAGGATATCTTCAAGACTGACCGCAAGGCGCTAGAGGAGAAATGGGACAATCTCAAGCTCTTCATCGAATATGGCATGCTGAGCGATGAGAAGTTCCAGGAGAGGGCTATGAACTTTGCCCTTATGAAGGATACGGAGGGAAAATATTACAGCTTCGAGGAATATCGCAAGCTCATTGAGCCTTCGCAGACTGACAAGGATAAGAAGGTAGTCTACCTCTATGCCACAGACAAGGATGCGCAGTACCAGTTTATAGAGGCGGCCAAGAACAAGGGCTATAATGTTTTGCTCATGGACTGTGAAATTGACGCTCATTATGTCAACCTTCTGGAGCAGAAACTTAAGGATGCCCGTTTTGCCCGTGTGGATTCTGACAGCGTGGATAATCTGATCCAGAAAGAGGAGAAGATTAAGCCGGAGCTTTCCAAAGAGGATGCGGAGGATCTCTCGACAATGTTCAAGGCCGTGCTTCCTGCCGGGAATGACTATGTAGTTTCGGCCGACAATCTCGGCGAGGGCGGGGAGCCTATCGTCATAACCCAGAACGAGTTCCTGCGTCGTTACCGTGACATGAGCGCCTTGGGCGGGGGACTCAATTTCTATGGAGAGATGCCTGAGGCCTACAATATCATCGTGAACATGGAGAATCCGATGGTCGCGAAGATCTTCTCTGGGGAGAAGGAGAGTGTGAAGCCTCAGGGTGAACTTCCTCCGGAGGCCGCCAAGGAGGCTTCCGAAGAGGAGAAGAAAAAGGCGTCTGAGGCTCGTCAGGCAGTCATCGATGCTCACAAGGGTGAGGTTGAGGCCTATGCCAAGAGCAATGAGATGCTCAGGCAGCTCGCCGACATCGCCCTTCTGGGCAAGGGCTTGCTGAAGGGCAAGGCGCTCAGCGATTTCATCGCCCGCAGCCAGAAAGTTGTTTCCGACGCCTACATGAAGGCTTCCGAATAATCGTCCGGCTTATGAAATATCCCCCGCAGCCGTGGGGAGTGATGATGCGCTCTGCAGCCCCTTCAGGCACGAGGAGCGCATTTTTTTTGCCGCGCCCTCCCACTTTTTCCGCCCGCTCATCGGGAGATAGGATTTCTCCGAAAATTTTTGATTTTTTTATATCTTGTATTGCAAGGTATTCTAATTATTTTATATCTTTGCAATGGAAATAATTTTATGTGACAAATAACCATGAAAAAGGTTGTCAATGCTAATATCGGTGGACGAGGCTTTCTCACGGATGAGGATGCGTACAATTTGATCTACCGCTATCTCTCGGATTTTCAAGTAGCTCTAAGTTCTCCGGAGGAGCAGAAGGGTGAGATAATGGAGGAGCTTGAGGGCCGTATGGCAGAGCTTTTCTTCGCCGAGACAGGGGTCGGAAACCGAGTAGTGGACATCGCTCTCGCAAGGAAGGTTGTCGCCCAGCTCGGGATGCCTGACGGCTCTCCTGTTCCTGATTATTCGGGAGAGGGAGCAGGAGAGGGAGCAGGAGAGGGAGCGGGAGAGGGAGCGGGAGAGGGTACTGGCGCCCAGAGGAACGCAGTCGGAAACGGCTCTGATTCCGCCGGGGAGACTAGCTCATCTGCAAAGGCTCCGCACAAATTCTACCGTGATACGCAGGACACCAAGATTGCCGGTGTCTGCTCAGGAATCGCTATATATTTCAACGTGGATGTGACTCTTGTACGAGTCCTGATGCTCGCGGCACTTTTCGCCGGTTCCGCCGGTTTCTGGATATACGTCATTCTTTGGGCCGTGGCTCCGGAAGCCAGGACCCCTGCACAGAAATGCGAGCTTCGCGGCATCCCGGCAACGGCAGAGAACATGAGTAAATTTTCAAATGAAAGGAGGAAATAAGCATGGCTGAAGATAATGTACGCTCACAGATGCGTAAGGGTGTCCTGGATTATTGTATCTTGTGCATCCTTTCGCGCAAGGAGGCTTATGCCTCGGCTATCATTGATGAACTAAAGGCTGCCGACATGATCGTGGTCGAAGGGACCATCTACCCTTTGCTGATAAGGCAGAAGAATCAGGGGCTGCTTTCCTATCGTTGGGAAGAATCCACGCAGGGACCTCCCAGAAAGTATTATTTCATCACGGAGAAGGGTCGCAGCCAGCTTGAGGAGATGGATGCGGCATGGACGGAACTTGTAGATAGTATTGGAAAACTCAGAAATCAGTAATATGAAGCAGACAGTGAAAGCCAGCATCGGAGGCTATGCCTTCAATTTTGACGCTGACGCGCTTACTAAGGTGTCGGAATATATCCGGACGCTTGAGAGACACTATTTGTCTATGGATGGGGGTAGAGAAATCATGGACGGAATCGAAGAGAGGATGTCTGAACTCCTAATGGAAAGATGCGCCTCTTCTGGTGTCGTGTCGGTCGCTGATGCGGATGAGGTCATCAAAATCCTAGGCCATCCTGAGGAAATCGAGGAGGAAGACGCTCCCAGGGAGAAGAAGGAGGAAGCAGACAAGGAGGCAAGCCACAAGAAGAGGCTTTACAGGATCATGGGGAAGGGTGCCGTGTTCGGAGGGGTCTGCAATGGCCTTTCCGTATATTATGGAGTAGACGTAGTTCTCTTCCGTCTTGCATTTGTAGTCCTGGCGATACTTGGTTTGCCACGCTCTTTAGGCTATATCCCCGGCTTTTTGCATATCTCCGGCTTGTCGTTTCTGATCTATGCCATTCTGTGGATCTGCATCCCTGAGGCCAAGTCTGTTGAGGAGAAGTATCGGGCGCGTGGAGAAGGCGTTTCGGTGGATGACATCAGGAGGGGAGTGGAGAAGACGGCTCGAGAGATGAAGTCGGCCTCAAAGAGGCTTGCGAAGTCGGATGCGGCTTCGGAGGCAGGAAGGGTCGTAGTCTCTGTAACAGGTTTTATTTTCATGGCCATAGGTGTGGCCGGTCTTGCCTCCATCATGTATCTGATCCTGGGACGTGAAGCCTTGGGGATCGAAGGTTCATGGATAAGGATCCGGCCTGAGATTTATAGGGAGGCGCCTTATCTGATAAACCTCGTCGAAGAGCCTTTCTTCATGATAATGGCCGTGCTGGCGATCGTCCTGCCTTTCCTTGGCATCCTCTACTCCGGGGTTCAGATGATCTTCCGCTTCCAGCCGCCTGCATGGAAGCCTGGCTTGTTGATTTTCATGTTGTGGCTGATAGTGGTCATCGTGCTTGTCATTGTGATCCTGATTACCATTGCGTCCGCCCATGCCTCCGTCGGAATCGCCTCAGCCTGCACAAGTTTCAGCTGAGGCCGCACCCTCGGCCCCGCCCTCATGCAATTCCGGCTGAAGGCTCGGCCGAGGGCCATAAAACAATGAAAAAGGCCATGTCATCGCGACATGGCCTTAAGTGCGCCCTTAGGGATTCGAACCCTAGACCCACTGATTAAGAGTCAGTTGCTCTACCAGCTGAGCTAAGGGCGCAATATTTTTTTTGTGATCCGTTCGGGGTTCGAACCCGAGACCCCCACATTAAAAGTGTGATGCTCTACCGACTGAGCTAACGGATCTTTCCAGCCCTTTGTCGATCGCATCCGGATCTCCAAATCGGGATTGCAAAGATAGGCACTATTTTTAAAATACCAAAGGTTTTCCTAAAAATTTTACCCTCCATTTCCATATTTCTTGGAAAACCGTTCCGCCTCCTCCCTTATCGCTCCGGCTGTAACCTCGGTTCCGGCATCATCGCCTCGTCCTCAGTCCTTGCGGTCGTTCGCCGGGGCCTGTGAATATTCCCTGATATGCTGCTCATCGGACTCGGGGCAGACAAGCAGACGGCCATCCTTCTCGGCGATGATGTAATTCTTCAATCCGCTTGCGATCACAGTTACGTCATCCGACGTGTGAACGATGCAGCCTGAACAGCCATATAGACGTACATCATTGCCTACCACGCTGTTGCAACAATTGTCGGGGTGAATATGCTCCCCGAGCGAACCCCATGTCCCCAGGTCTGACCAGCCGAGATCACTCGAAATTACGTAGATCTCAGGAGACTTCTCCATAACCGCATAGTCAATGGAAATTTTCGGGCACTGAGGAAAAAGGTACTTCAGGGCCGTTGACTCTTCATCCGTATAGAGTTTCTCTTCGAGACGATCCATGATGTCGGTTATCTGCGGAGCATAGGTCCTGAGCGAATCATTGATAGTCTTTGCGCTCCAGACGAAGATGCCGGCGTTCCAGAAATAATTGCCGGCCTGGAGGTACCTTTCGGCGGTTTCGTAATCTGGTTTCTCCTTGAATTCCAAGACCTTGACCACCGCCTCCTCCTCTTTGGCGGAAGCCTGGATATAGCCGTAGCCGGTTTCAGGACGAGTAGGCTTTATGCCCACGGTGACGATCTTCCCATTTCCGTGGACGGCAGAAAGAGCCTTCGAGATGACTTCGGCGAACTTGTCCGTCTTCAACACAAGGGCATCGGCCGGGCTCACCACAATGTCGGCATCCGGATGCCGCTTCGAAATTTTCCGGCAGGCGTAGGCTATGCACGGGGCCGTGTTGCGTGGCTCCGGCTCGGCCAATATCTGATCTTCAGGAATCTCCGGCAGCTGTCTGCGAACGAGCGGGACATATCTTTCTCCCGTCACGACCCATATGGAAGAAGGGCCGGCGACAGTGCTGAACCTCTCTGCCGTCATCTGAATAAGCGTTCTTCCGACGCCTAAGACATCGATGAACTGTTTAGGAACTTCAGGCGTGCTGATCGGCCATAACCGGCTTCCGACACCACCTGCCATTATGACTATCTGAGTGTCCATATTATCCTATTTTTCTCAAATTTAATCATTCTTCTTCAAATTTTGCTATATTTACCTCGAACAATGAAACCTTTTAAATCATTAAGGATATGAGAAAGTATTTTGCAGAACTTGTCGGAACCTTGGTCCTGACACTGATCGGCTGCGGAACCGCCGTATTTGTCGGTTGCGGAACCCCTGCGGGCGTAGTAGGAACGGCATTCGCCTTCGGTCTCTCCGTTGTCGCCATGGCCTATACCATCGGCGGTATTTCCGGTTGCCATATTAACCCGGCGATTACACTCGGAGTTCTCCTTTCTGGCCGAATGTCAGTCAAGGACGCGGCAGGATATTGGGCCGGACAGCTTCTGGGCGGAATCATCGGAGCCGCTATTCTCTATCTGATTGTCAGCGTTACCGGAGCTCCTGGCGCAATGGGTGATCCTGCATCTCTCGGCGCCAATGGCGTGGCTAATGCCGGCGGGGTGGGCGGAGCCTTCCTCGTTGAGGTGATCGCTACCTTCGTATTCGTTCTCGTGGTGCTCGGAACAACTGATCCTAAGGTGGGTGCCGGCAATCTTGCCGGACTTGCTATCGGTATTTCCCTCGTCATTGTCCACCTCGTATGCATCAATCTGACAGGTACGTCTGTCAATCCGGCAAGATCCCTCGGACCTGCCATCTTTGCAGGCGGTGACGCGCTAAAGAATGTCTGGGTCTTCATCGCGGCTCCTCTGGTAGGAGCGGCCTGCAGTGCGGGAGTCTGGGCTCTCTGCTCTCCATGCAAGAAGTGCGAAGCCTAATCGCAATGTCTCCATTGCCGAAGCCTGAACGTCAGGACTTCAAGTTGCTGCCATAAATAAGCCTGGGCCATCAACGGCTCAGGCTTTTTAGCTTTTGGCTTTTTAGCTTTTGGCTTTTTAGCTTTTGGCTTTTTAGCTTTTGGCGAACCTGTGATGCGGCTACTGCTTGATGAGATTCAGAAACTCGTTCCTCGTCCTGGCCGAATTGAGAAAGGCACCTGAAAAGGCAGAAGTCGTCGTCATGGCATTAGCCTTCTCGACGCCTCTGATCATCATGCAGGTGTGCATGGCCTCGATGACCACGGCGACTCCAAGAGGGTGGAGCGCCTCCTGGATACTGTCGCGGATTTCAACCGTAAGCCTCTCCTGGACCTGGAGCCTGCGTGAATAAGTATCTACGACACGAGCTATCTTGCTGAGTCCAGTGATTTTGCCATTGGGAATATACGCGACGTGGGCCTTCCCTATGAATGGAAGAAGATGGTGCTCACAAAGAGAGTACAACTCGATGTTCTTGATAAGTACCATCTGCTGGTATTCTTCATCGAAAAGGGCGGAGCGAATCAACATCTCGCCGTCCTGATTATACCCCTGCGTAAGATATTGCAGGGCTTTCGCTACTCTCTCAGGGGTCTTCTGCAGCCCTTCCCTATTCTGGTCCTCGCCCAAGAGGCGGAGAATTTCTTTGACATGGCCGGCTATCTCTGCGGTCGTGCCTTCATCATATTTATCTTCTCTGAAATATGCCATGGAACATTCTTTGTAGACTGCAAAATTAGGCAAAATTTCCAATCTTACTATCGGGCTTTTTGCTTATATTTGCGGCCGATATAAATAAGTGTGGGCCCTAACCGAGCTAACAACTTGATTTTAAAAAGATTAAAACGAAGCTATCATGTTTTGGACACTTGAACTTGCAGGCAGCCTTGACGATGCTCCATGGCCTGCTACCAAAGACGAACTTATTGATTATGCCAATCGTTCCGGAGCTCCGGAAGAAGTTATAGAGAACCTTCAGGAACTCGAGGACGATGGGGATATCTACGAGAGCATCGAGGACATCTGGCCGGATTATCCGACAAAAGACGACTTCTATTACAACGAGGAGGAGTATTAGCAGTCTAGGATTCGCAGAGAAAGTCATTTCTGCGAGCAAATCCGTAATCTTGAACCAAATGGGAACACAACGGAACGCCCGGAAACAGTAACGGGAGTCCGCCCGAAAAAATACTGAACACCGTGGGCGCTCCGTGCCCCACAAAGCGAGTTAGGTCATATCGTGCCTGACTCGCTTTTGTTTTTTAGCGAGGCCCCCGCGCCCATACCTGTCCGTTCAGAACCACTCCGGGCGGCTTTCAAGTGCAAAAAACGCCCGACTTGCACGCGAAAGGATTGGCCGTGCGGCTCTCAAGTGCAAAAACGCCCGACTTGCACGCGAAAGGATTGGCCGGACGGCTCTCAAGTGCAGAACGGGCTGTTTTGCACTTGACAACTAACCCAAATAACATTATGGCAAAACTGACATTCAGAGAAAGCGAACAACGATGCGAACAAACCTTCCTCCACGCCGGAAAGTGGTGGCACCTATTTACAAACGGGAAAGAAACACCGGTGATTTTTACTTGCGATGACGATTTCCGCTTCGCAATCAATCTTCTGGCAAGATGCGCCGTCGAGTGTCCTCTGATGAAAATCGTGGCATTCGAAGTGATGAGCGACCATATTCACATAGCTGCCAGCGGTGAACGTGACAATCTTTTGGCTTTTTTCAGATTATTCCGAAGGCGTCTTGCCAGGTATTCTAGCAATCGGAGCACTCCACTCCCCGATTCCTTCCAGCCAACTCTCAAAGAAATTGCAGACTTGAGATCTCTGCGGAACACAATCGTCTACATCAACCGCAATGGTTATGTCGTAGACCCTTCATTCACGCCGTTTTCTTATCCGTGGGGTACTGGAAGATACTATTACAATGACATTCCTTGCGTCGATGCGGTCAGCAACTACTCCACAAGAGAGTTGAGATCATTGCTTAAATGTGACACTCCCGGTGTGCCGCCTGACTTCAAGATCATCAACGGCCACATCTCCCCCACCTCCTTTTGCGCAATCAAGTTCGGCATGGCGATGTTCCGCGACGCACACCACTACTTCGCGCTGCTGACGAAGAACGTAGAGGCGTACAGCGAGCTGGCGGCTGAGTTGGATGATGGAGAGTTCCTGACTGATGCTGAACTGTTTACACAGGTGTGGAAGATTGTTCGGGAAAAGTACGAGCTGGAACGTCTCAGCGATTTGTCGAAGGCGCAGAAGCAGGAACTCGCCCGCGCTCTTCATTACGACTGGCGTTCTTCCAACGGCCAGATCCGCCGCATCCTCGGCCTCAGCCAATACGAGGTCGATTCCCTCTTTCCGCTTAGCAAGAAGTGATGCGCAGCAAGTGTAACCGGACGCAAAAACAGACGCATTTTTGCAAGAGGAATTATGTGAGACTTGAAAATAGTCCAGCTTTTCATATTTAATTATCATTTGTTAATATTTTAGTTTATATTTGCGGTAAATATTACCGCGATAGCTACAAAAATAAAGAAGATACTTGATCTTACTCCCCGAGATTCAGTGCAGTTTTCCTCCTGGTTGGCCGCACAGGGAATAGACCGGAAGGAGCAGTCACTGTATGTGCGCAGCGGCTGGCTGGAAAGGGTGGCCCAAGGCGTTTACAAGATAGCTGGGAGCAGCCCCACGCTATTTGGCGCTGTTGCCTCATACAACAACCAACTGGGCAAGGCCTGCCACGTTGGGGCGTCCTCCGCGCTGGACCTCCGAGGATACTCTCATTTCGTTTCCATGGGCAAACCCTCTGCCTATCTTTTTACGGATAAGGAATCCCGCTTGCCGGGCTGGTTCGGCTCCGTGGAGTGGGACATGACTGTAAAGTACTTCACCACATCTATTTTCGGCGGAGATACAGGGCTGGATTTATATGACTACAACGGCGCTCAACTGCTCATATCCGGTCCGGAACGAGCGTTCATGGAATGCCTGCACCTATCCCCGGAGCAGTTCTCCCTGCTAGACAGCTATTATGTCATGGAAATGATGACAACACTCCGTCCCGCTCTGGTCCAGCAACTGCTGGAAAAATGCACATCTATCAAGGTGAAACGCCTGTTCCTATACATGGCAGAAAAGGCCGGCCACAACTGGATCCATTCCCTTGACCTCTCCAAAGTGAACCTCGGCAAAGGCATTAGGAACATATCCGCCACCGGGCGTTTCGACAGCAAATATCAGATAATCATCCCAACAGAACTGGCCAACTATGAATAAAGAATACGCAGAGAAAGTGGAAGTCCTCCTTAGGCTTCTTCCTATCGTGATGGACGAGAAGGTCTTCGCCGTCCACGGAGGATCGGCCATCAATCTTTTTGTCCGGGACCTATTTGATGTCAAATATATGGAATACCCACTGGCGGAAACTCGTGAGGCCCTTCTGTTCTGCCTCCTTGGAAGCGACCGCCCCCTCCACGAATCCTTCGCCCCCAACCTCATTGATCAGCACGACGCTCTAGCCAATCAGTTCGACGGAATGACCGACGTCCCCTTCACATACGAAGAATTCGAGCAGACTCGCTCCCAACTCATCCAAGACGTTTTCGCCCTGATGACCGCGGCCGACAAATCCTTCCTCGTCAGTTTCGAACAAGGAGAGCCCGACTGGGACAACTTCGACTTCAGCTATTTCAAGGATTACCCTTCTGTCCAATGGAAACTACTGAATCTCCAACATCTTAAGAAACAGAATCCAATCAAATTAACTGCGGAAGCATCAAAGTTACAGTCAGTCTTTGGATAACGCTTTATACTACAGGTGATTAGAGTATAGCTATAAATCTTTGAAAAGAATAAACCAAATATGACATACGAAGAACTAATCGCCGAGAATCAGCGCCTTCGGGAACGTATCCGGGAGTTGGAGCAGGAGAATGCGCGGTTGAAGGGGCTTGATGAGCACGTGCTATCCGAACCGCAAACGCCGGTGTATGGGCTTCGTAGGGCAATGAATGAGGAAGAAAGGGAAGAAGAATTGCAACGCAGGGTGGCACTTTTCAGGAGTCTGTTCCGCGGTCGTGAGGATGTATACGCCAGGAGGTTCGTATCCAGAGATGGTCGGTCCGGCTACAGTCCTGTTTGTAAGAACCGTTGGACCGAAGGCTGTAATAAGAGGTGCGAGGGGTGCTCTATTAGAGAGTTTGCCCTTTTGGACGATGCGGCAATCAGGAGACATCTGCACAAGGATGCTACTGAAACGGACGTCATCGGCATGTATCCCATCCTGGAGGACAATACCTGCTTCTTTCTATGTGCCGATTTCGACGATAAGAACTGTGAGCATGGTTATAGGGACGATGTCCTGTCGTATGTCCACGTCTGTAAGGAATGGGGAATTCCAGCATATATTGAACGGTCGCGATCCGGGAACGGAGCTCATGTATGGATTTTCTTCAGTGAACCGATTATGGCGGCAAAGGCCCGAAAACTGGGATTCGCCATCCTAAGTGCTGCGATGGAAGACAATGTCCGGATGGAAATGAAATCTTATGATCGTTTCTTCCCGAATCAGGACTTGTTGCCTAAAGGAGGATTTGGCAATCTGGTAGCACTGCCGCTGCAAGGACTGGCCAAGCATAATGGAAACAGTTTGTTCGTGGACGAGGATTTCGTCCCATACAAGCATCATTGGACCGTATTGGCTTCTGTTCAAAAGCTATCCGGAACCGAGGTGTCAATAATTCTCTCTCAACACGATAGCCGCCTGGAACTCTCATCCTCATCCGACACCAAACCGTGGGAGACGCCAAAGCCGGACAGACTTTCGTTTGAAGATTTCGACGGCCCGGTTAAATTAATCCGGGCCAATGGCATATATGTGCCGTTAAAATCGGTATCCGGCAAGGTGATTCGGCATCTCAAGGGTCTTGCATCTTTTCGGAATCCAAAATACTATGAGTTGCTGAATGCCCGGAAGCCGTTGTATAACACCCCATCGTTGGTCTGTTGCTATGAGATGAACGATGACTATCTGATGCTGCCCCGCGGATGTGAGGATGCGGTCGTCAATTTGATACAAAGCAATTTCTCAGCTTGGGAGGAGGATAATCAGACCAATCCTGGCCGAAAGATAGATGTTGAGTTTTCTGGAGAGTTGAGGCCGGAACAGGAAGAGGCCGTGCAAAGGATGCTTGCCAGTAATAACGGTGTCTTGGCTGCAACTACCGCTTTCGGCAAAACTGTTACGGCTATCGGTATGATTGCCCGCCGGAGAGTGAATACACTAGTTCTGGTCCATTCCAGGGCTTTGCTGGAGCAATGGAAGAAGGAGTGCGAGCGCTTCCTGGTTATCAACGAGCCGGAGCCGGAAAAGAAGAAAGGTCGCGGACGGAAGAAGGCATATTCTCACATTGGCATCCTTGATGGTAGTCAGAATACGCTGCACGGTATCATAGATGTCGCTGTTTTTAATTCAGCCCTTACCGAAACAGGCGTTAAACCATTTGTTCGGGATTACGGGATGGTCATTGCCGATGAGTGCCAACATTCCGCCGCTCTTGGGTATGAACGCGTGTTGAAATATGTCAACGCCAGTTATGTGTATGGTCTGTCGGCAACTCCGACGCGACAAGATGGGATGACGCCGATTGTCTTCATGCAGTGCGGCCCCATTCGGTTTAAGTCCGATGCCAAAGCGCAAATGGTTCGGCAGTCTTTCTCCCGCGTGCTGGTTCCGAGGTTTACTGCCTATCGGGCGCTGGAAGAGAAGACAGCACTTCAGTATCTTGGTGATCTAGCGAAGGATAAGGCGCGTAATGAACTGATAATTAATGATGTCATTGCTGAACTAAATCAGGGGCGTACGCCCATTATTTTGACTAAGCGTAAGGACCATATCCAACTGTTGGCCGATATGCTTAGACCGCATTGCAAGAATGTCATCATCCTGATGGGTACGGTATCGACTAAGGAGAAACGTTTGGCAATGGAGCGTCTGGAAAACATCCCTGCCGATGAGTCGATGGTCATTGTAGCAACGGGGAAGTTCGTTGGCGAGGGATTCAACTATCCCAGGCTTGATACACTGTTTATTGCTCTTCCGGTTGCATACCCCAATATCGTCCAGCAATATACTGGCCGTTTGCATCGAGATTATGAAGGGAAGACAGAGGTGCGGGTATATGATTACATCGATATTCACGTACCTTCGCTAGCTAATATGTACGGTAAGCGGCTGAAGTGTTATGCCCCTATCGGATATGCACAGCAGGTGTCAGATGCGTTGGAGCCGAATCCCCAGAACATTGTTTTCGGACCTTTGGATTATCTTGTGGCCTTGGTGGAGGATGTTGAGTCAGCAAAGTCATCGGTAATGCTCTCCTGCGATACACTGCAGTATGTGAAGGGTCCTTTGGCCAGGGCTATGCAAGCGCTATGCTTACGTGGAGTGGAATGCTCTGTGTTTGTACGTAAAAGCTCTGCCCGTGATGCTGATTTCTCGCGGGCGGGGGTTAAGGTAATACAGCGAGCATCTCGGGTACTACGCGCTGCTATCATTGACCGGTCACGTCTATGGTTTGGCAGTATAGAACTCGCAGGCGACCGCCATAATGCTGATGACAGTGTAATGCGGGCCAACGCCCCTGCAATCGCTTCGGAGATGCTGGGATACCTGTTGGAAGGGGAGTCATAATCTCTCGCTCCTTGTTATCCACGAACAAAAGAAGTATTTTTGCATTGTTCTCGCTGAAGAGAATGCGTTCACTTATGGTTTTGAGGTACGCTAATCGGGCCCGGATTTGAGGTATCGAATCGGCATTCTAGGGCATTCTGAGGCATTTTAGACCCGAATAAACGGACGCATAACCAGACGCAAAACATGAAAATCGGCCTTGTACGCTATCAGAGGCATACTACTCGATTTTTTTCACGAGGAGGAGTATTGAGTAGCTGACTCTCTGAAATACAACGATTTGAGCGCATCGGGTGTGATTCTGGGAATCGCGCCCGATGGCCATTTAAGGACCATGGGACGAAAAAAAAGTGCTGCGTAAAGGCGACTTATCCAGCTGCCGTCCAGATTAACCTCCAACTCCAGCAGTTCAAGACTTCCATTGACAAGAGACTCTCTTAATACGATGGAGAAATCACCCGTACAGTTCTTAGCTTTATCCTCAATGGAGGAGATCCTATCGACGCCGGAGATTATGATTTAACGGACCAGAATAAAGCGAGAGGCTTCTAAAAAGAAGCCTCTCTGAAACGGAGTCATATAGCTATTCGTTTCCATTGGGAACTTACCAACTTAGTCATTGCTGACGGAACAAATATAAAAACTATTTCATCAATATCAAAAAAACAAACCCTTTCGGTGAAAATCCGAAAGGGTAGTTGGCACTCGAGGGACCACATATAAAACGTGGAAGATCCTCGGTGCCCCAAATATAAAAACAATTATTTAATATTCAAAATTTCATCCATAATATTACTTTACCATGAAACAGAATCATAAAAATCAATCATCGAAGGGACTCATGGAGTTCTGGAGGGGAGCGCTCTGGATACTCCTGGCGATGCTCGGCATCATCTCAAGCGCAGGCTGCGCCAATTACGCCTGCTCGGCCAAGGAAGCCTTCTATTGGATTCCTGCCGTCCTGAACCTCGCCAAGCCTACGCCGTGGCGGTCATCAGAGGCATGAGGACGCATCTGAAGTCCGAGCGAGACTGAAATTTGAATGAAGCCAGGAAGGCCCTTCTCTCTTTCCGACGCACTTTCCGCCATAGATGACAGGATCGGGATGGGTGATGCCATAGAGGGGTAGTGCTTGAACTCAAGGAACGGGGATTCGTGGAAAAATACCAGAGAACTTTTGAAGACGGCCGTCTCAGCATCAACTCTGGACTGGAGACATTTGCCAAGAGGGGTGGATTTGAAATTGAGGATGTTAAATTTCAGGCAGAGCTTCAAAAGGTCTTTCTTGAGATACAGTTCCTGCGCAAGGAGATGCGTCCGAGTCTCTATGAGAAAATTATGAAGATACTTGAACCTCTTGCCCCATTTGCCGGGATCGCAATAGACCACCTTGGGCTTTGACATGCCTGCAAGCTTTCAAATGTTATTAAAGGTGAAACCATTCATTCTTGTGGTTGGCCCAAGTAGGACCATGGCGGTCGCATCGTGGCTGCTCAAGGAGTTAGAGAAGTGGTCGTTCCATAAAGGCAGGATAGCGTTGGTGGACTGACATCTTAGCCTTGCTGTACTTGGGTGGCCAGGATCTGCGGAGCTTGGAGGTTGGATGATTGAAAAAATCTGTATGTTCATTTTGAATAATATCTCAAACTTCTTAAATTGCCGGCTGAAACGCAACAATAGCCTATGTCTTTGACATGACAAATCGCCAATCTAACTTGCATGCCGTGAAACTAGGATTGCGATTGCCTCACATTCGGACCGACTAAAGAGAGGCTGACTGTGGGAAGATGCCCCAGAAGAGACGGCAGGAGTGGAGGCCTCTGGATGAGAGAATGCAGGAGGTGATGCCACAGAAGTGGAAACTGCAGGGGTGCCGGAGAGTGAGGTTGTTGCCGAACGAAGAGAATGGTTGTTACTGACCAATTTATTCAGAGATGATAATTGCTTACTGCATTCATGCTCTCAATATATCAGGAGGCATTGAAAGGGTTCTCACGACGAAGGCCAGCTACCTGGCGGATGCTTTAGGTTACGAGGTCCACGTGATAACCGCCCGCCAGAAAGGCCGTAACCTGGCCTTTAAGATGAGCGAAAATGTCATATTGCACGATCTTGACGCGAATGAGAGGTTCTTCCTCCACAAATACACCAGGAGGCTCAGAGCCCTGCTCATGGAGATCCATCCTGACATCACTGTAAGCGTCTGCGACAACAGCCTTTACGCACTGCCGAAGTGCAAAGACGGAAGCGTCAAAATCGGTGAATTCCATTTCTCCCACGAAAAGTTCAGAATGAAATACGGGTCTAACGCTTTCGGGAAACTCTATGCCCTCCTCAGAACAAGAAGACTCGAGAGGGCCGTCAGGAAGCTGGATAGTTTCGTCGTCCTGACCAAGGCGGACAAAGCGGACTGGGGGAAGGTAAGAGGTGGAGGAATCGAGCAGATATACAATCCGCTTCCCTTCGCCTCCCCGGAGACCTCTCCCTTGTCCAGAAAACGCTGCATAGCGGCCGGAAGGCTTGAAAAACAGAAAAACTTCAAGGATATGATCACAGCATGGCGGACCGTTGACGCCAGACATCCGGACTGGACCTTGAGTATCTATGGCAAAGGACGCAGGAAAGAGGAACTTGATGACTACATTAAGGTGTCCGGACTGACAGGCAAGGTGATTCTGGAAGGTAACACTCCTGAAATCGGCAGAGAATTGCTGGACAGTTCCTGCCTCGTGATGTCTTCAAGATTCGAAGGCTTCCCGATGATATTGCTCGAAGCATTGACGAACGGCCTTCCGATCGTCAGCTACGACTGCCCGAAAGGACCTTCCGAAGTCGTCACGACCGGAGTCAACGGCTACCTCGCCAAGGTCGGGGACACGGCCGCTCTCGCTCGTGGAATATGCTCGGTCATAGAGGACGAAGAACTGCGGAAGCGCTTCGGAGCCGAATCCAGAAGATTCTCTGAGAATTTCACTCTTGATAAGATAATGAAGCAATGGGATTCTCTGTTCAAAAAAATCCTGAAGCGGAAAGAGCAGAAAGAACAGAAAGAACAGAAAGAGCAGAAAGAGCAGAAAGAACAGGAACGCTCCGAATAACCCCTAATCGTTGAGAAGATAAACAGTAAGGTCGTGAGTCTTGCGACTTCCTTCAGGGGGAAGCTGCATGTAATCGCCGAACTCCTGCCTCAGCCATTCATCCCAATGCCGGAAAGCCTTGAAGCGGCAGCCTTCGAACTCCAAGTCGGTATATTCTTCCAGCATACTCTTTTCAAAGATTTCCCTTGTGCCGTTGTATGTGACAGAAACGGCACCGACAAGACGGGAGTTTTCATAAGGATATTTCAGGATCTCGTCGTTGATTAGCCTATACCAATGCTCTGCACCCATCAGATGAGCCTCGATTTTTGAGAAAAGAGGCTGGTGGAAGTTGAATATGTCGAAACTTGTCCCGCAAATATTCAGGCGGTGAGACCAGTGCGTCAGCTTGCGCTCTCTTTTCCTTTGTAAATCAAGATCTTCAGGCTTCCCGTCCATGGGGAATACATCGATGTTCAGTCCGAAGTCATATTCAGCCCCTTTGCCTTGAATGCTTTTGGTCTTGACATCCTCTACCTTGGAAAAGAAGTGGATGAAGCGGTCTCCCTTGACCCCGGTCTTGTGACAGAGACAATGGTAGCGAGAGCCAGGCTCCTTCCCGAAACTGGAGACAAATCGCTCATAGTCCGGCCTTGGCATGAGAAGATCTATGTCATCGTCCCAAGGAATGAAACCCTTGTGCCGCACCGCACCAAGAAGGGTTCCATATGCCATTGAATACCTTATTCCCTCATTGACGCAGAAAGCATCCACTGACTTAAGGATTTCAAGGAGATAGAGTTGGATTTCCCTGTGTGATAATTGATGCATAAAGCGAATAATATAGCCCAATTCTTACAAAGATAGTCGAAAATTGCTAATTTTGTAAAATACAGAAACAAACGAATATGCATTCTTTTGTATTTCCGGGAAATCTGGACAATGATATTGCGGCGATCGGCTCTCAGCCTATCCCGTATATGAGGACCGACTGGTTCTCCAAGGTGAATCTTGAATCCGAAAGTATACTTTTGGATCTAATCCATTGCAACGGAGGCAGGACGATTATCTATACCGGCTCGGGAACAGGAGCTATGAGCGCCGTTGTGGAGAACTACGTCAGCACGAAGAAAAAGGCTATCGCCATCAATGGCGGCTCCTTCGGCAAGCGCTGGGTCTCACTTTGCGAGTATTACGGAGTTCCTGTCATTGATTTCAAGGTTCCTTTTGCTAAAGATATTGACTATGAGGCTCTTGAAAAGGTTGTAGAGACCCAGCGGCCGGATGTCTTCCTCTGCCAGCACCATGAAACATCCAGCGGAGAGTTGTTCAACTTGGAGAAGATCTCCGAGATTTGCCATAGGCATGATGTATCCATCATCGTGGATGTCGTAAGCTCCTTCCTCGCCGAAGAGCTGGATATGGACAGACTGGGGATCGACATTTGCGTGACAAGCACCCAGAAGGGGCTCAACGTGCCTCCGGGGCTCTCCATCGTCTTCCTCAGCAAAAGACTGGAAGGTTATCAATTTGCCAGCCGAGGCTACTACTGGGACTTCGCGGCCAATCTTTCCAATCTAAAGAGAGGTCAGACCCCGTTCAGCCCGGCCACGATAATCTACCTTCAGCTTAACGCACGCCTCAGGCAGCTGAAGGCGCAGGGCGGAGAGGCTTTCAACATCTCCCAGGTGCGCCACAGGGCGGAAGTGTTCCGCGCGGAATGTCGAAGGTACGGCTGGGAGATGCCCGCCGAGGTTCCTTCCTGCGCGATCACTGCCATACAGACGAGGGACACCGAAGAGCGCCATATTTTCAATGGACTTATAGAACGGTATCAGACCTACATAATGCCTGGCTCGGTCACAGGTTTCTACAGGATTTCGCACATGGGACTCCAGTCGGACGAAGAACTGCGTCACTTGGCCGAAAGAATCCACTCATTAGAAGCTGAAATTAATGGATAAGGACTCAATGCCGGCAAGCGGAGGAAAACCTCACAGGAGGACGGTTATCACATACGGAACCTTCGATGTCCTTCACCAGGGGCACATCAACCTGCTCAGACGGGCTAAAGAACTCGGAGACTGGCTGATAGTCGGGGTCACGACTGACAATTTCGACCTTGAGCGAGGCAAGCTGAACACCAGGGACAGCGTCATGAAGCGCATCCAGGCGGTCAAGGACACGGGCTATGCCGACGAGGTCATAATTGAGGAATACAAGGGTCAGAAAATCGATGACATCCAGAAGTATAAGGTGGATGTTTTCGCAATAGGTTCGGACTGGGAAGGCTACTTCGACTATCTTAAAGAATATTGCGAAGTGGTGTATCTTCCCCGCACGAAAGGCATCTCCAGCACTATGCTGCGTGAAGAGCAGATTTCGGTCCGAATCGGAATCGTCGGAACGGGGAGCATAGCGAAAAGATTTGTCCCAGAGTCCAAGTTCGTAAGCTGCAACACCATCAGCGCCGCCTTCAATCCGGATTACGAAGATAATGAGGCCTTCTGCTCCGCAAACGGCATTCCTCTGGCCGCCCGTTCATTCGAAGAGCTGGCGGAAAACTGTGATGCCGTCTACGTGGCCTCGCCCCACTACACTCATTATGAGTATGTCAAGGCGGCTCTCCAGGCCGGAAAACACGTGCTGTGCGAGACTCCTTTCGTCCTTCGCCTTGCCGAGGCCGAAGAGCTATTTGCACTCACGCAGGCGAAGAACAGGACTCTTATGATAGCCCACAAGACTGCCTACTGTCCTGCGTTCAGGCATCTGGTCACGATGCTCAAATCCGGAGTTATCGGGAAAATTGTTGACATCAATGCCTCAGTCACTACTCTGACAGACGAGAAATCCTCGAAGTTGGATCATAACCAATATGGCGGGAGCATGAATGAGAATGCCTGCTTCCCGCTGCTCCCGATCATAAAATTGCTTGGAAAGGATGTGCGGAATGTCAATTTCTATTCCATAATGAAGAATGAAGTCGACATCTACACGAAGGCTGTCTTCCGCTATGATTCTGCCATAGCTTCATTCCAGGTCGGCCTGGGAGCGAAGACGGAAGGAAATATGGTCGTCTCCGGCACGAAGGGCTACATCTATGTTCCGGCTCCATGGTGGAAAACTGACTATTTCGAGCTCCGGTTCGAAGACCAGAATTTGAACAGGAAGTGTTTCTACCCTTTCATGGGCGAAGGCCTGAGATATGAGATCCGCGAATTCATATCTCACATCTTGAATCCGGAGCAGGACTTCTACCTTCTGTCCGAGGACGAGATTCTCAAGATGACGGAGATCCAGGAAGCCTACATTGATGGAAAATCAGTATATAAGTTAAGTTAGAAAGATTGATGAGACAACTCACGTTAAAGGAACTTCAGTCATTCAGTCTTGAAATTCTCAAGGACGTGGCCGGCTTCTGTGAGAGAAACGGCATAAGGTATTCATTGGGCTATGGCACTCTTCTGGGAGCCGTGAGACACAAGGGTTTCATTCCCTGGGATGACGATGTGGACTTGATGATGCCGCGCGAGGACTATGAAAGATTCCGCTCCGCCTACCGGTCTGACAAATTCACCTTCATCGACAGCCGGAACACTCCGGACTGCTTCATTGTTTTCGGGCGAGTGTGCGACATGGAGAAGACCATAGCGAAGAGCCGCATCCCGTGGATAAACAAGGATGTCGGTGTGTGGATTGACATATTTCCTGTCGACAGAGTGCCGGATGATCCTCAGACATACGAGAGAATCTATGAATCCCTTCTGATCCTGATGAAAACGAATGTCAGAATCAGACGCGTGCATGCCAGCCCCTCAAGCGCTTTCTCCTTCGTCGAAAGGCTCAGGCTCATGGCGTTGAAAATGATAAATCCCAGACTTGCCAAAAGTGACCCTAATGCCATAGTCAAGGATATGACTGTCCTTATCTCCCTGCTCAGCCCTCAGCAGAGCCGCCATTGGTCACAGTTATGCTGTCCGGACGTGGGGACGAACGAGTTTTTCATGGATGAGGATATTAATGAATATATCCCCCTCAGGTTCGAGGACCGCGACTTCTTCGCCTGGAAAGGTTATGACAGGATTCTCCGAGATTCTTACGGGGACTATATGATTCTTCCTCCTGAGAATAAGAGAAAACCGCTGCAGTCCTACATTAAGTTCATGTGGAAAGACTGAGCCGCCTAGTCCAGGATGCCACCTTTGGTTATGGAGTACTTGCCTGCCCCGGTGAAGATGAGAACTACGGCTCCGAGAAGATAGAGCATCGGAACTTCAAGCGCCCAGGCTCCAGTCATCGGATCCACGGTGAAAATCTGTCCGATGTGGGCCATCAATATCGCCACGACCATATTGCCGGCGAATACTACGGCCGCCGCACGGGTCCAGACTCCGGCGATGAGCATCAGAGAGCAGATGAGTTCTGCCGCCAATGAGAAGTATGCAATGAAGCCAGGAAGCCCCATCGCCTCAAGCATTCCGCTGATGAAACCTACCCCGCCGATGAGTTTATGGATGCCATGGAACAGCATGAGTCCGCCGAGGGTCAGGCGAAGAAGCAAAAGACCGAGGTCGTTATTGCGCAGGAAATTTTTGTCGTTTTTCATATGCATTATGTTTTTCTAATTTTGAATTTATAAAGATATGCCATCTTTTTCGTTCATGCAATATTTTGTAAACACTTTTTACATGTTTTCGTATTTATAAGGTCATCGCCTTGACCTTGTCAGTGACTGTGCCATCATTCCGGAAGAAAACGAATATTCGAATTTTGAAGTTTTTGCCATGAAAACGAGAGATTATGATAATAATTCTTTCGGTATATTCCCCATCTTTACATCCTGACATACCACATGGCCTGCAGGCCGCAGGTAAGAAAGGAATTGACTGACACTAAAATTCAGATAACATGAAAAAACTTTTGCTCGCTGCTCTCGCAGCTCTCTCGGCACTTACTTTGTCCGCCCAGCCTGGCGGAAGGGAAGAAGGCCGAAATGTGCCTGGAATGGGCCGTCGTTTCGTCCCGGATCCGGATCCGGAAAACGTTGTTCTCAGAGTGTCCTCCACCTCGCCCTACGTCTTCGGCGGCGACACCAAGCCCCAGGGCCGCTCTTTCAACAACGCTCCCACTTTTTTCATCTATCCTGACACCAAACTGGACAAAGACGGGGCTCAGGCCCTGGTCGAGAACCTGGATATGCAGAAGGTGCTGGACGAAAATTTCGGCACGGTAATCGTCATCAGCCCCGTAGGTGAGAAATATGCTGATGCTGACTTCGACTGTTTCGTTACTATGTTCAACAAGAGCCGCAGCGGCAACCTCAAGGTCATCGGATTCGGCGATGGGGCCACTTTCGTGAACCAGGTCATAGCCCCTAAGGCCGGGAACCAGATAGCCGGCATCGTTTCCATTGGTGGAAAGGCAGGCAAGAGCGTCCACCCCGCAGGAGTCCCGGCCTATATCGCCGGGAAGAACGCCGCCAAGGCCGCGAAGCCTTACCAGGCCGCCATCGCGGCCCACGCCGATGAGCCTCTCCTCAAGGTCGTGGTGAATTCGGATGCAAAGGCAGCTCCTGCCGACATTTTCGCGGATGCGTGGAAGCAGGTGCTTGGAAAGAACTACCGTTACAATAATTATATGCACACCCACTATGAAGGTGCCCGCTTCGGTCAGTATGGCTCCTACGAATTGGAACCTTATGCTGACTGGGAAGCGCTGGGAATCAAGCGCCTCGTGGTTGAGCAGCCGGTAGGTTTTCCGGGAGGGAATGCTTCCCAGGCAAAACAGCTCTGGTATGAATATTGGCCGGAAGAGCTCATGGAGGGCGCTCCCAGGCACAGCGTTCCGGTGATGGTACTTCTCCATGGCAACGCCAACGATCCTCGTACCCAGGCTGAGACTTCAGGTTTCCTCCAGCTCTGTGGCGAAGAACGTTTCTTTATGGTTGAGATGGAGTGGCAGGGGACCCGTAATTTCCAGGCCATGGGCCAGGACGGCGTTGAATCTGTCATCTATATGCTTTTGGACAAATATCCTCAGCTTGATCCTTCCCGTATCTATGCCGAAGGCCTGAGCGCCGGCTCAATGACGGCCACAGCCCTCGGTATCAAGAAATCGCATGTATTCGCTGCAGTCGGCGGACATTCCGGCGGACTCTTCGGTGGAATGGGCGCAGGTCCTTTCCCTGGTTTCGAGTCTATCTGGAATGAGGCTACTCAGAAGCGCGGCTTCGTGGAGACTCCATATTGCTCCGTATTTGGAACCAAGGACACTACCGTACCTTATATGACCCCTGATAACTGGAAGGGCAACAGCTATCTGAATGCGTGGAACGCCTATGAGCAGATGAACGGCATGCCTGTGGTCAGCGAGATGGATTTCGCCGTAGATTCCGTCTTCGGTCAGAAACTCCAGGACCGCAGGACAATCGTCACAAACAAGGGAGACGGCATCGTCATGGAAACTGGCCAGTTGTACAAGGGAAAGGTGCCTATGATCCGCCTCGTAGCGGTAATCGGCTATGGCCATTGGAATTTCCAGCCTACGGCCCGCCTCATGTGGGACTTCTTCAAGCATTACAGGCGTGATCCTGTGACAAAGAAGCTCATTTACGACGCAAAATAAACCAGCAAATCCCAGATTCTGAAATAATGAAGAAAATTCTGTTATTTACGGCTCTCGCGGCGGTGCTCGCGGGGGCCGGCTATGCCGGAACTTCTTGCACAAACTCTTATGCGATGAGCGGACCGGACACGCTGAAGATCAACACCACCGAACTCGGGGCCGAAGTCATCGGCTACAATGGGCCGACTCCGGTGGAAATCTCCGTCTTCAACGGCGTAATTACCAAAATCAAGGCCCTTCCTAACAGAGAGAGTCCTCGATTCATGAGAATGGTACAGGAAAGCGGCCTTCTCTCGAAGCTGGATGGCAAGACCATGGAGGAGGCCAAAGCTGAGACGCTTGATGCAGTCAGTGGGGCGACTTTCACCTCGACGGCTCTTATCAAGAATATCCGCCTGGGACTTCAGGACGGCGGAGAATCGCAGAAAAATGCCCCGAAAGTCATCACCGAGACCAGGGTGAAGCAGGGAGCGGTTAAGGGAAAAGTCGAGAGAGGTCTGGGTACTTTCTACGCCATACCATTCGCCGAGGCTCCGGTGGGCGGACTTCGCTGGAAGGCTCCCGTTCCGAAGAAAAGCTGGGATGGAGTTTTCATGGCGGCAGAACCTGGCGCCATGCCTCCTCAGCAGACTCGAAGCTGGCCTGGCGTACCTGCCCCTAAAGTCTCCGAGGATTGCCTGTATCTGAATATTCAGACTCCTGCTCAGTCCAAGGAAGAGAGGCTTCCGGTCTTGGTCTGGATTCATGGCGGAGGATTCATCACCGGCGATGCCAATTCAAACAACGGTGAAAAATTCGCCAGACAGGGTATTGTCTTCGTTAGTCTGAGCTATCGTACCGGAGCCCTCGGCTTTCTTTCGCTGCCTGAATTGTCGGCGGAAAACGAGCGTGGCATCTCCGGCAACTACGGGCTTCTCGATATGATTGAAGGCCTAAAGTGGGTGAAAGAAAATATCGCGGCTTTCGGCGGAGATCCTTCCAAGGTCACCATCATGGGGGAGAGCGCCGGCGCCATCGCGGTCTCCATGCTTTGCGCCAGTCCGTTGGCCAAGGGACTTTTCCGCGGTGCGATTTCGGAGAGCGGCGGATCCTTCTGCCCAGTTTCCGACGTGCGCATCGACAACAACGGAATCCGTAATATGAAAGGCTCTGAAGCCTTCGGCCTTGAATTCATGAAGCGTATCGGAGCTTCTTCTCTTGCCGAACTCAGGGAAATGTCCTGGGAAAAATGGGTCAGTGACGGTCCCTCCATCGGCGTGGGCGGTTTCTGGCCTTGCGTGGACGGCTATGTGCTGCCGGACGATCAGTATAAGATGTATGAAGCAGGCAATTACAACGACGTGAATGTGCTCATAGGCACCAATTCCGATGAAGGAGCTATGTTCAGCCGCCCTTGCACCCTTTCGGAATATCAGTCCGAGGTCAAGGCCGCTTACGGTCCTTTTGCGGACAAGGTGCTTGCTCTCTACCCGGCCGCCAAGGATGAGGATACTTTCGGCGCCCGCAGCGACATTTTCCGCGAGACGGCCTTTGCCTGGCCGACCTGGGCGTGGGCGAGGCTTCAGGAAAAGACCGGAAAGGGAAAGGTCTACCTCTACTATTTCGACCAGTACGACCCTGCCCGATCCATGTTCGGCGGCCCGAACGCTCCCAAGCCACGAGGCGCCAACCATGCTTCTGAGCTGCAGTATGTCTTTGCTTTTCCATGGGGACGTCCTTTCGAGGGAGGAGACAAGGCTGTAAGCGATGCCATGAATCATTATTGGGCTAATTTCGTGAAGACTGGAGACCCGAATGGCGGAGGTCTGGACAAGTGGCCGGTATTTGATGACGGCAAGGCGAGCGTGATGTATTTTAAGGATGGGACTTCTCTCATCGAAACGCCGCACAAACCGCAGCTTGAGCTCTTCGAGGACTTCTACGCATGGAAGCGCGGGAAGTAAAGCCTGAGCCTGCACTATATTAGAAGAGGTCGACCTCTCCAAGGTCGATGGACAAGGCCTGAGGCAGCTTCTTCTTGCCGGGGTGCCGCCGTCGGAGTATAAGGGCTGAAATGTGCAGAAATAGAATTTCACAAAGAGATTTTGTCAAAAAATCGAGTGTTTGAATCGTCCCCATTGCCTATCATTGCAATAAAGATTAAACCTATGAATAATATAACGGCGAAATTATCAATTTCTCTTGCTTCTATCCTGATTTCTTCTGCGCTCCTGGCTCAGCCGGGTATGCAGAGGAGGGATCCTTCGGCTCCCTTCGACCTTGCCACAGATTCATGGAATGCCCGATGGATCAGCGTTCCCGGGACTGGTGCCCAGAAATATGGGGTCTATCATTTCCGGAAGCAGGTGAATCTCTCAGCCGTCCCGTCCGACTATGTGGTCCATGTCTCAGGTGACAACCGCTACAAGCTCTATGTCAATGACTCGCTTGTGTCCATGGGACCGGCCAAGGGCGATGCCACCCATTGGAGCTACGAGACCCTTGACCTGGCGCCTTGGTTGCGTGAGGGCGAAAATGAGATTGCCGCTCTGGTGTATCATGAGGGCGGAAGCAAGCCTGATTCCCAGGTTTCCGTAGCTGCCGGTTTCCTCCTCCAGGGGGAGGGAAATGCCTCAGGGCTCTTTACCGACAAGAGCTGGGAATGTTACAAGGACGAGGCCTACAGCCCTGTCCCTGTTCATGTTCCAGGCTATTATGTCGCGGGCCCCGGAGAAAAGGTGGATTTTGCCGCAGGTAAAGAAAACTGGCAGACGGCTGAAGAAGGCCCGGCAGGCGAGCCGAAAAATTTGAATTCCTCGAATCAGGGAGAGGGCCACAATCTGGTGCCGTCCCCTCTGCCTCAGATGGAAAGGAAGAAGCAGCCTCTATACGGAGGATTCACGGTTCCGGCCAAGAGCGAAAAAGAGCTTCTCCTTGACAACAAGGTGCTTACCAACGCCTATTTCAACATGGTATTCAATGGCGGAGCCGGTGCCGAGGTCAGTATTTCTTATGCCGAGGCTCTTTATATCCCGGATCCTGAATGGAAGGCTCCGAGCGCGGAAGCCCTCGCCAAAGTTCCGGAACAATACCGTTCCTATGCTTTGACTCCGCGCACCAAGGGAAAGGGAAATCGCAACGAGACTGAAGGAAAGGTCTTCCTCGGCAGAGAAGATGTCCTGCTGCCTGATGGAGCCGCGCATCACTGGACTTCTCTCTCATGGCGCACCTACCGTTACGTGCGTCTTCATGTGGTTACGAAGGATGAGCCGCTGGTGGTTGATGAGATCTATGGCGATTTCACCGGCTATCCTTTCACTTGGGACGCCTCTCTGGACACAGACAGAAAAGAACTCAGGGATATCTTTGAAACAGGCTGGCGGACAGCCCGTCTCTGCGCCTGGGAAACTTACATGGACTGCCCTTACTATGAGCAGCTTCAATACCTCGGAGATAGCCGTATCCAGGCTCTTGTCAGCCTGTACAGCAGCAAGGACGACCGTCTTGTGAAGCGCTTCCTGACTCTCGCCGACATGAGCCGCAACGTGGACGGCATAACGAAGAGCCGTTATCCTACCACCATTCCTCAGTACATTCAGCCATATGCGCTAAGCTATATCTATGCCCTCCATGACTATATGATGTACGGGGCTGATACGAAGTTCGTGATGGATCTTCTTCCGGGAGCTGAGCAGATAATGGGCTACTTCAGCCGTTTCCAGCAGGAAGACGGACGCCTGAAGAATCTTCCGGGCTGGAATTTCTCCGACTGGGTGAACGGCAGTCCTTCATGGAATTACGGAGCGCCTTTGAAGGGTGAGGACGGATGCTCCATCAACATGGATCTCCAGCTCCTGTATGCCTATCAGCAGATGGCCCAGATGGAAGAGGTCCGCGGAAACACCTGGCAGGCAGGGGAGTACACCAAGGCGGCGGAGAAACTTGCCGCAGGGGTGAAGGCCGCCTATTGGAATCCTGAGCGCGGTCTTTTCGCCGACAGGTCGGAGAAGGACAATTACAGCCAGCATGGCAACGCCCTGGCCCTTCTCTGCGGCATAGTTGACGACCCTAAGGCTCTGGCGCAGAAGCTCCTTGACGACAAAACCCTGAACCAGTGCTCCCTGTATTATAAGTTCTACCTGCACCAGGCCTTGGTGAAGGCCGGTCTGGGAGATCACTATCTGGAGTGGCTCGGTCTGTGGAGGGATAATCTCGCCATGGGGCTTACTACATGGGGAGAGGATGCCGATATCTACTCGACCAGAAGCGATTGCCACGCTTGGGGCGCAAGTCCGAATATCGAACTGTTCAGGACCGTTCTTGGTATCGATTCGGATGCCGTGGCCTTTGCTCGAGTCAAGATTGAGCCTCATCTTGGAGACCTCAAGGAAATCGGCGGCACCATGCCTCACCCTACCGGCTCCATCAGCGTCCATTACAAGGTCAGGGGCGGGAAACTCCAGGCTGAGATTAAGCTTCCAGAGGGAGTAGGCGGAACCTTCGTGTGGAAGGGCGAGACCCGTCAGCTCCACGGGGGAAAGAATAGCTTCGTGCTTTAGCACGGGGCTATTCCCTTATCTCAGCGGATATAGCCGCCTGTCCATTATCTGGCGGTCTTATGCTTCAGCCAATGTTCTTTCAGCCAATTGCGTACAGGCTCATCGTAAATCTTGAAGAGGCCCCAGGCAAGGATGACGGACACGATCACGACTCCCGTGCTTACAGCAACGTGCATCCAGAGCGGAGCGTCGGCATGCTCTGCAGCCCAGCTCATCTGTATATACATCAGCGGATAGTGGGTGATGTAGATAGGATAGGAAATTTCCCCGAGCCATTTGCAAATTGCGGTACTCTTCGCGTCAGTTGTCACGCTGCCGCTACCGGCGAGCACTATGACAGGGAAGAGAAGGAGGATGCAGACTGCCTGGTAGATGCCGTCCGGAACGCCGGTCGTTCCTCCGATGCAAGGAATTGAGAAGATGGCGATGAGAGTCAGAGAGCACCACCAGAAGCCGCCTCTGAGGTGGATCGGGCTCCCGCTCGGATTGCTTTCAGTGCGCCTTGACGGAAGAAGGCGGGAAATAAGGAGACCGCAGAGGAAAGGATACATCAGACGGCTAAGACCTATATAGAGCTGCTTACCGGTGAGGCTCCATCCTCCTATGACGGTGTGCTGCGGTCCGTCAGGAAAGAATCCGAAGACATCCCAGCCCAGGGTAAGATCAAGCGTAAAGAAGGCGGATGCAATGCAGAGAAGGGCAAGTGCGATTTTCGGCAGACGGCGCAATACGAAGGCATAGAGGATGTTGCCGAAATATTCGAAGGTAAGCGACCAGTTCGGCCCGTTGAAGGAGTTTGTCTCCTGCCAGCCGCGTATGTCCAGCTTCGGACCACACGGAATCATCACTAGACCCATCACAAGGCAGAGGAAGAATTTCGATATCGGAGTTTCCATGATCTTTGGGAAGGCTCCGGCTCCAAAGAAGAATAAGGACGCTCCGATAAGGGTTCCTGCGATCACCATAGGATGCAGACGGGTGAGACGGCGCTTGAAGAAGCCCCAGGTGGTCATTCTGTCCCAGCGGTCATCATAGGCGTATCCTATTACGAAGCCAGAAAGGACAAAGAAGAAATCAACCGCCAGATATCCGTGATTTACTATCTGGGTGCCGATCTTCGGAATGTAGGTCTCGAAGCAATGGAAGGCTATCACCATGAGAGCGGCTACGCCGCGGAGTCCGTCCAGTATCTCGTAACGGGGTTTTGAAGCAAGGTATACGTTTTCTTTCGCCATAATTCATGGCTTTCCCGGTTCAAGCCGGCAAAGTTTTCAAATATAGTATGAATATCGCATTGAATTGATGTATCCTCATTAATATTTAAAGATATCACCTCTTTCCATTTCCCGCCTTTTTTCCCGGAGAAAATCTCCGACGATGAAATCGCCTCGTATGTCGGCATGAACAGGACTGCCTTCTGTGAATATGAAGGATCTTTTGTATATTAGCAAAAACTGCCCTTATGAAGATTGTCGAGATAGCCCTTATAGTCTTATGTGCCATCTGCGGTTTCGCGACGGCCAGACATCTTTCGCGCAAAGACCGGAAAAAATAGGGGACTACATCAGCCCGTATTCACCGAGATAGGAGTCTTTGAAACCGAGGAAGAAGAGAACCCCGTCCAGACCCATGTTTGAAATGTTCTGCGATGCGTTGGCGCGCACTTTAGGCTTGGCGTGGAAGGCTATTCCCAGACCGGCCTCCGAAATCATCGGCAGGTCGTTGGCTCCGTCACCGACGGCTATGGTCTGGGCGAGGTTGATATGTTCCACTTGGGCGATAAGTTTCAGGAGGTCGGCTTTGCGGGCCCCGTCAACTATGTCTCCGATGTAGCGGCCGGTAAGTTTTCCGTCGTCCCCGATCTCGAGTTCGTTGGCATAGACATAGTCTACGCCATATTTCTTCTGCATGAATTCGGCGAAATAGGTGAAGCCTCCCGAAAGGATGGCAATCTTGTAGCCTGCCGCCTTCAGGACCTTCATGAGCTTTCCGACCCCTTCCGTTTCAGGGAGATTCCTGGCGATGTCCTGCATGACCGTGGCATCCAGCCCCTTCAGTAGCGCGACTCTGCGGGTGAAGCTCTCCTTGAAGTCAATCTCCCCCCGCATGGCGGAAGCCGTAATCGCGGCAACCTGTTCGCCGACGCCGGCCCTCTTCGCCAGTTCATCGATGCATTCGGTCTGGATTAGTGTAGAGTCCATGTCGAAGCAGATGAGGCGGCGCATCCTCCTGAACATGTCGTCCTTCTGGAAAGAAAAGTCGATGCCCTGGCCTTCTCCCATCTTCATGAGGTCTTCCTGGATGCCCTGGCGGTTATCAAGGCTTCCCCTTACCGAAAACTGTATGCAGGCCTTAGGACTCTTGGAAGGGTTTTTCAGGCTCATGCGTCCTGTCAGGCGGAGAATGTTGTCTATGTTGAGCCCATGGTTGGCGATGACACCGGCCGCCGCCCCGATTTGCCCGGCCGAGAGAGTTCTGCCAATGATAGTCAGGATGTACCTGTTCTTTCCCTGGCGGCTCACCCAGGCTTCGTAATCATCGTCTGAAACCGGCTCGAAGCCAATCGTCAGGCCGAGTTTTGTCGCCATGAACAGGAGATCCTTCATGACGAAGCCCGAATTGGATTCCGTCACCCTTATCAGCAGCCCCAAGGAGAGGGAACTGTGGATGTCGGCCTGGCCGATGTCCAAGATCTGGACGTCATACTTTGCGAGAATTCCCATGATGGAGGCGGTGAGTCCGACCTGGTCCTTGCCTCCGATCCTTATTATCATTTCCTCCTTCGCATCTTCCATATCTTTCATCCTATTAGCGGGTTCATTTCATCTGAGGGTGCTTTCATCGGCTCATTTTCTTGGCGCAGACAGGGCAGAAACCCCTTATGATGTAGTTCGCCGTTTCAGCCTTGTATCCATCAGGAATCCGGACCTTCGGCACCGGAATATCATAGAGACAGAAAGTCTTCTGGCAAGCCTCGCAATAGAAATGAACATGAGTGTCATCATCTTCATTGCTTTCGCTCATGCAAAGTTCATAGCGCACTACATCGCTCCCGTCTTCGAAGGCATGGACCAGATGACTTTCCCTGAAAAGAGAGAGAGTCCGGAAGACCGAACTCTTGTCAATCGTGCCTATGGTTTCTTCTATTTCCGTCATCGACAGAGGCCGGGACGCTTCCTCGAGAGTGCTGGCTACAAGTATTCTGTTCGGCGTGGACTTAATGCCATGCCTCTCCAATAATTCTATGAGAGCTTCCGTTTCCATTGATCCTAACAGAAAACAAATATAACAATTTGTATCCGAAATAGGCCATTCCCCCGAGCCTCAATTGCATCCTTCATCCCCAGCGTCTTCTGGGTGTTTTGGAGAGTGCGCTTTTTTGATTAAATTTGCACCCTATTTCAGGCCGTTGATGGGTCGAATTTCCAGATATATGGCTGCAGTCGCCGCGGCTTTCTTTTCCATGTCGATTCTGGCAGGGAATTTTTCCGTAGCAGGAAATATCCAGGCCGCCGTGGAAGCGGCGGATTCAGTGAAGGCATTCGCGGACACGCTGCGCTTCGGCCCGGATAGTCTCGAAGATAATTATCTGAGAGTTTCGCTTCTGATCGCGGGGAAAGGCGCCGCCGTATATTCCACCTTCGGCCATGCGGCCGTCAGAATTCAGTGCCCTTCCAAAGATGCCGATCTCGCCTATACCTACGAGGCGGAAATCAAATATCTCAAATTTATAGAAGGCGGACTCATGGCTAACTTCATGGTGGAGCCGACCCAATCCTTTCTGGACACTTATGCCAAAGAGGAGAGGAATGTGACAGAGTACGCCCTTAATCTCACTCCGAGGGAGAAACTCTGTCTATGGCGCAATCTCAGGAGAGACAATATGGAGGGGCCGGACGGTCGCTTCGATCTGGTCAGGAACAATTGTCTGTCCGCGGCACTTTTCCAGATAGAGAACAGTCTCTACGGAGAACGTATCGAGTATTGCGTTCCTGAAGCTGATGCGGCGGACAAAGGACCCAGGGAGGCGGAGCTGGCTGTGAATGGCATATTTTTCCGCGAGGTCCTCGCGTCTTCTCCGTGGCTTAAATTCGCCACCCTTTTTTTCCTCGGGGTTGAGTGTGACAAGACCTGGCCTTATGAACAGCGACTAGAGCCGCTTGAAGCCGGAGTAGTCCTGCAGAAATCAATGATAGTCTCATCGGACGAGGTGCTGCTCAGACCTGTTGCAGGAGAAGGCAAGACCCTGGTCAGTTTTCCTCCTAAGGCTGCGCGGGAGCCGTCTCCGCTCACCCCGGAGCTTATCTTCGGCCTGCTCTTCGCTCTGTCTCTGGCGCTCACGATTGGCGAGCTGTCCCTGAAGTGGAAGCTTTCGGTGAGGATTTTCGACATCTCCCTGTTTATATTCCAAACTATAGTCGGCTGTTTCCTCTTCTATGAGAGCTGCATAGGCGGCTTCCTCGGCATTCATTGGAACTGGTATCTCATCCCCTTCAATCCCTTCCCTATAGTCTACTGGCTTTTGAGAGGCAAGTACGAGACACATGAGCATATCTACTTCTTCTATGCGCTGAGCCTTCTCGTATTTTTAGCCGCGATGCCTTTTGTCACTTCCCAGATTAGTCTTGCAGGAGAGCTGCTTGTCTCCGCTATCTTCGTCCGCTGTATCGGGCTCACCTTCAAGAGGCGTTACAATCGCTGAGTAATTTCGACTTTAAGACCACTTTTGCGGCCTGCCATAATGACAGATTAGGCGGTGTTGCATTATCTTTGCCTCATAAGGGCAAGAGCAATATCTTAGAGTTATGAAAATAGTAGAATTCCCTGAAACGGAAAACAAGACTAAGGACTCGGGCGGGGCAGGTGGAGGAAAGAAGCAGAGCGAAAGTGGCCAGGCTCCAAGGAACCCGAACACGTGGTCGACGATATTCTGGTGCTTCGTCTTCGCGCTCCTGATTTACGGACTCGTAGCGCCATATTTCAACAAAGCCGGCATCGAGGATGTCGACTATGGCTCCTTCATCAACAAGGTACAGCAGGATTCTGTCAAGCAGGTGGTTATCAATGAGAACGAGATTCTCTTCACTACCGCTCAGCCGAAGATGACCTACAGGACGGGAAGGGTTGACGATCCCGGCCTTGTAGACAGACTTCTGCAGGCCGGAAGCCCTAACGAGGACGGCAAGATCCAATTCGTGCAGAAAATCGAGAAGAAGAATTCCGGCCTCTTCGATTTCCTGCTCTGGTTCATCCTCCCGGGCCTGATCTTCTATTTCATCTATGTTTCTTCGATGCGACGTTTCCTCAACCGCGGAGGCGGCGAAGGAGGACTGGGAAATTTCATGTCTATAGGAGGCCAGAGCGGAGCCAAAATCTATTCGGAAGATGACATCAAGACCCGGTTCAGCGACGTTGCCGGCCAGGATGAGGCCAAGGCCTCGCTTATGGAGATGGTGGATTTCCTTCACTCTCCGGAGAAATATACCCGCCTCGGCGCGAAGCTTCCTAAGGGAGCCCTGCTCGTAGGGCCTCCGGGAACGGGAAAGACCCTTATCGCGAGAGCGGTCGCAGGAGAAGCCGGGGTGCCTTTCTTCTCCATGTCGGGCTCTGAATTCGTCCAGATGTTCGTCGGCATGGGAGCGGCAAAGGTCCGCGATCTCTTCGAACAGGCCAAGGCTAAGGCTCCATGCATCATCTTCATCGACGAGATTGATGCCATCGGAAAGAGCCGCGAGGGGAATGTCTACGGCTCAAACGACGAGCGCGAACAGACTCTCAATCAGCTGCTTACCGAGATGGACGGCTTCGACGCCAAGAAAGGCGTGGTGATACTCGCCGCCACGAACCGTCCGGACAGCCTTGACAAGGCGCTCCTGAGGCCAGGACGTTTCGACCGCAGGATCCAGATGGAACTCCCCGACCTTGAGGGGAGAAAAGCCATCCTTGGGGTTCATCTTAAAAATGTGAAAGCTTCTCCGGACATTGACCTTGACGTGGTCGCCCGCGCAACTGCAGGCTCTTCCGGAGCCGATCTCGCCAATATCGTAAACGAGGCCGCCTTGAGGGCTGTCCGCGAGGATAAGTCTTCGGTCGACACCTCCGACCTTGAAGAGAGCGTAGAGACGGTGATGGCAGGGGAGCAGCGCAAGAACGCCGTAATTTCCCCTGAGGAGAAGAGGATAATCGCCTACCATGAGATCGGCCATGCCATGGTGGCCGCAGTCCAGACGGATTCGGCCCCTGTCCACAAGATAACCATCATCCCCCGCACCAGCGGAGCCCTCGGCTACACGATGCAGGTCGACGAGGGCGAGAAGTTCCTCTATAGCAAGGACTATCTGCTCAACAGGCTTGCCACCCTCACAGGAGGCCGCGTAGCCGAGGAAATGATCTGCAACACCTGTACGACGGGCGCTTCAAACGACATCGAACAGGCGACCAAGATGGCCAGGGGCATGATCATGACCTACGGAATGTCGGACAAATACGGCATGATGGCCCTTCAGACGCAGGGCAACGCCTACCTTGGAGGCGGCTCTTCGATGGCTTGTGCGGATTCAACTGCCGCCGCCGTTGACGAGGAGGTGCGCTCCATGATCGCCCAGGCCAAGAAGAAGGCTGAGCAGATCATCGGAAGCCACCTGCCGCAGATGCACGCGGCCGCTAAGTATCTTATTGAGAAAGAAACTATTACCGGTGAAGAATTTATGAAATTCCTTTCATCTGATAAAGGCGAAGAAGACGGCCAGGACAAGTAGTCCGAAGGCTACGAAATGGTTCCATTGCAGTGGCTGCCCTTTGAAAAGGAGGGTGGCCACTATCGTAAATACTGTGAGGCTGACAACCTCCTGGATTACTTTCAGTTGAACGAGGGTGTACGGACCTCCGTTACCTTGGAAGCCGATTCTGTTGGCTGGAACCTGAAAGCAATACTCGAAGAAGGCGATGCCCCATGAAAATAAAATGACCAGAATCAGAGGCCAGTCAGAAGAAATTTTCATATCCTGGAGCTTGAGATGCCCGTACCAGGCCAAGGTCATGAAGAAGTTGGAGACGATCAGAAGCAGAATCGTCCATATCCATTTCATGTTCATGTAGACCTCCTATGCTGAAAAGTCGACGTCTTTGAAGGCGAGGGTCGGAACCTGCCTTGCCCTGCATGGCCTTGAATCTCTGCCGGAGGCGATGAGATTATTCCATAGCCTGAGGAAGTTTCCTGTCATGACGACTCCTTCCACTGGTTTTACGATTTTACCGTCCTTGAAATGGAAGCCTTCGATTCCATAGGAGAAGTCTCCTGTCGAGGAATTGTTGTTGCCTCCGTTGAAGCCGCAGACGAGGATGCCATCTCCGCATAGTTCCATTATGGATTTCTCATCTCTGGCCTCTGCTGGTCCGAAAGGCTCAACGCAGGGCCTCTGGTCCGATTCTATGGTAGGGGCCATCCCCATTTTGCCAGCCATGTAGGTGTTGATGAAATAAGTCTCCACCTTCCCGTCCTTGACTATGGCTCTTTCTCTTTGCGCGACTCCTTCAGAGTCATAGAGCTTTGAGCCGAGTCTGCCGACCTCGCAAGGCTTGTCATCGATGTTGAGGCCGGAAGGGAAAATCTTCTTCCCGAGGCTGTCCAGCATGAAAGAATTCTTCTGCTGCAAAGCCGTGCCTTTCAAGGCGTTGAGTACCGGACTGAGCACTCTCCCGCTCACTTCATTGGAGAGCACCAGATTGTATCTTCCCTTCTTGATCGGGGCCGGGCCCACGGTGGACAAGGCCCGCTCGAAGGCCCTCCTGCCGCAGGTTTCAAGTCCGAGGTCCTTCAACGCCGTGGAAGAATCCCACCAATAAGCGCTGTATTTGCGGCCGTCGGCACCCTGAATAGTGTACTCAGTCCCGATTTCGAAAGAGGACTCTATGTCCCTGCAACTCAGACCGTTGGAATCTATGAGATATTCATCGCTGATAGAGTCTGAGTATTCGCACTCCTCGGAAATCACCTCTACCCCTTCAGCCTTTGCATCACCGAAATAGCAGGCCCTGCGGGCCAGGTCCAGCCTTTTGGAGGCATCCATCCCTGCATATTCAGGATCATAAAGCCCCATCTCCAGGCCTGTCAGCGCCCCCTTGGCGCAGCGGAGCGGATCTGGAAGTTTCCGGCAGGGGTCTTCTTCCAAAAGCCTTACAGTGGCGACAGCCTTTTCCGCGAAATCTTTAAGCTCTTCCTCTCCAAGGCGGTTCGTCGAGAAGGTCCCATATTTCCCGTCTGCGAAAACGCAGAGCATGATGGATCTGTCTCCGGATCGGGTGACTTTGTCCAGTTCCCCGTTAAGCATGGAAAAAAGATCCATCATATTCTTGTTCATGGTTACTCTTGCTCCGGAGGCTCCAGCCTTCATGGCATAGCCGAGACACTCCTCCGCCAGCAACCTTTCTTCTTCAGTTATTGTCCATGGAATTTCCATCATTCTCCTCCTACTGTTAATTCTTTTACAAGGACGGTCGGTATTCCGCATGAGACCGCGGCTGACTGTTCCTTGCCGCAGGTCCAGGCAGCGTCATCTATTTTCGGGTCATTGCCGACCGCCACGATGTCCGCCAGCGCCTTCGGTCCGTTGCCTATAATATTGATGTCTTTCACCGGCATTGTCAGCCTTCCATTCTCGATCAGGTAGCCGCTCTTGACGTAGAAGGTGAAATCACCCTCTCCGATCTTGACTTCTCCGTTCGAGAACTCGTCGACGTAGATCCCTTTCTTCACAGAGGCGATGATGCTCTCCGGTTCGGAATTTCCACCCTCCATATATGTAGCCCTCATGCGAGGGATAGGATTGTAGCGGAAAGATTCTCTGCGCCCGTTCCCCGTAGGCGTAACCCCGTAGAATTTCGCGCTGATGCGGTCATGAAGGTAGGAGGCCAACACCCCGTTCTCCACCATGCAGGTCCTCTGTCCCGGGACGCCTTCGTCATCGAAATTGAGGGCTCCGCGATTGCCGCGGATAGTTCCGTCGTCGACAATGTTTATCCCGTCCATGCAGACCTTCTGACCGAGGCGATGGGCGAAGATGCTCTGTCCCTTGCGGTTGAAGTCCGCCTCGAAAGAATGCCCCATGGCTTCATGGAGCAGGATTCCCGAGGCGCCGGCCCCCATGACGACGGGCATGACGCCTCCCTTCGGTCTCTTCGCACTGAATTTGTCGTCAAGCCTGGACGTGACCTGCTCCGCGAGTCCCTCTATCAAGTCCTCGGTCAACATCTCCGCGCCCATCCTGAAGCTTCTGCTGACATGGGAGTTCTCGATGCTTTTCCCGTCGGAGAAAACTACGGACGCGGCGAGTGTGCCCATCGGCCTGGTGTCATATTTCAGCTCCGAAAAGGAATTGTACATCAGGATGTCGCTCATCGACACTTCGAGTATGCCGATGACCTTGAGCACCCTGGAGTCCTTCCTCCGGATGGCTGTCTCCAGCTTCTCCAGATATGGCTTCAGACTTTCCACGGCGGCCGAGCGCCAATCCATTGCGACGGGGTAGCGGTCAGCCGCCGGGTTTGGCCGCCCCGTGAAGAAGCGACGCACCAGACGGTCCCCGTTCGAGTGCTGGACCGTGTACGTGGCGGCGGTAGAGCGGGCTTCGCGGACTATTTTCGCGGCCGTCCTCCCATCGGTATCGCTTCCCATGGCTATCGCCGAGGCTGCCTCGGCCGTGGCGAGCATATCCCGCATCTGGGTGCTTTCGGAATAGGCGTAGCCTGTCTTATCACCCTTGAGAACGCGGATTCCTACCCCGTAATCCACATGAAAGCCTCCCGTGGAGACTTTCCCATCGCGCAGAACCAGTTCCCTGTAGGTGCTGTTCTCGAAAAACAGGTCGGCGTAGTCGCCGCCATGCTCCAGGGCCGCCTCGACCAGCTTGGAGAGCTGGGCCTCGCCGACCCCGAAAGTGTTGAAATATGATTCCTGAGAATTTATCATTTTATAGAGTTTTGTCTGTAGGAGGCGGGACTGACGGCCTGAAAATGATCTTCCGCGGCGCTACATAGTCCGTCTCCGGTTTAGTGAAGCGTGCCAGATTGAGGATCCTGGCGTATTCTTCCGGTTCGTAAAAGAAAGCCCCTCCTGCATCCCCCTTCGCCACTACCTTGAAAGGAATTGAAGAATTGTCTGCAAGGATCCAAGTATCTGCCTGAGGAGCATATTCTTCGAAAAAATATTGCAGGCCGACGATATAACGTCTCCGTATCGTCTGTTCATCGATGTTGTGCCCGCCGGAGGCGACCCTCGCCGCTACCCGTTTCACCGCGAGTTCCGGAGAATTGAGCCAGAAATATAGCACCGTGACGCTGTAGTCCAGAGCCTGGCATGCGGCGAGCAGCCTCTTGAGCGTGCGGGTCGCAAGGGTAGTCTCAATCGCGAAATCAAGCCTTTTGGAGATGCAGTATCGTATCTTCAGCAGCATCATGCGGCTGGCCTGGACCGAGGCTGCGGTCGGGTCGAAAGGGGAGAGACTCTTGGCGAACTCGTCCGAATTGACGAACTGGCTGCACTTCAGTATCCCCGGAAGGATAGAGTAGGAAGCCGTGGTTTTACCGGAGCCGTTGCATCCCGATATGATGTAGAGCCTGTGCATAGCCGTATTATGTGTCTTTGCCTTCTTTAGGATGGGTCACGCCGTAGCCGAAGAGGCTGAAATCACCCTTGCAAGGGTCCCCGGGAAAGATTCCGCGGAAGACGGAGGTGATTTCCTCGACCGTGATTATATCCTTCTGCTTTCTCGAGGTCAGCCCCAGGGCCGATGCTACGTCATAGACATGTACATCGAGCGGTATGAGCAGACTGTCCGGGTCCGTATTCTTCCACAGGCCGAGGTCCACCTTCCCGTCCCGTCTCACCATCCAGCGGCGCAGCATATTGATTTTCTTGTTGGGCGCCTTTCTGTCCTCCTTCTGACCGAAGATGCCGGTGCGCATCTCGGCCTGAGACAGCGGCTCCAGCGAAGGTTCGCGGAGGTAGAAGCCGCGAAGACGAGCGCAGATGGCGGCCACCTCGCTCCACTTCACGGTCCTGTGGGCGCTCTGCTCGTCATTCCTCCATTTGCCGCGCATGACGTAGTCGTAGGGCTTCCAGTCCATCTCGTCAAAGAGTCTTCCGCAGTCCCTCACTATCATGGCTCTCCTGCCCCAGGCGAAGTGAGCGGCGAAAACCGCTGCGATTTCGACATCCTGCAGGCAGGCTTTCCCGGCCTTCATCGCCTGGGCGAATCTGGTCGGGAAAGCTATAGGATCTTCGAGAAAATATCTCGGATCATCGTATGTCTCAGCCCAGGAAATAAGCTGGGCTTCGAGGGATGAAGTCATGGACCTAGTCTTTTACGGCGCCTTCGATCCTCTTCATCATCACGAACATGATGGTTCCGGCGATAAGGCAGAGGATAAGAAGCACGCCCCATATCATGCTGAGAGGATGCTTATCCCAGAGCATGGAAGGAATCGAACTGAGGTAGTTGCCTATCGCGGTGGCGGCGAACCAGCCTCCCATCATCATGCCCTTGTACTTAGGAGGGGCGACCTTGGATACGAAGGAAATGCCCATAGGGGAGAGCAGAAGCTCGGCGAAGGTCAGGACGAGGTAGGTGAGCATGAGCACGTAAGGCTCAACTCTTGCGCCTCCCATAACCTGAGGCATCACCAGCCCGAGAGAGAAGAAGGTCATGATGAGGTAGCCGCAGGCCGCGACATACATGCCCAGACCGATCTTTCTCGGAGCGGACGGCTCCTTCCCCTTCTTCGCGAGGGCTCCGAAGAGGGCCATGCTGACAGGGGTGAGGGCGACTACGTAGAACGGATTGAATTGCTGGAATTGCTGAGGAAGGAGGGAGATGCTCTCGTCCATGCCTTTGTAGAGGAGGAAGGCGCCTGCCCAGAGGGCCAGCGTGACGGCCCCGCAAATGCCCTTGCCCTTCTTAGTATCTGACTGGAAGGCTCCGAAGAGAGTGTAGATAGAGATTGCTATCAGGGCGAGAGACCAGATGTTGAAGCCGATTCTCTGCCAGCCGGAGACTTCAGTCGTGGTGTAGTCGCGGGCGAAATAGGTCAGCGTGGAACCGTTCTGGTGGAAGGCCATCCAGAAGAAGATGACGACGGCGAAGACGAAGATGAGGGCGATCATGCGGCTCTTGGTCTGGGCCGGGGTGAGATCCTTGACATTAGGGTCGCTGGAAGCGGCCTGCCTGGCGGTCTTGTCGGCGCCGGCGTACCAGCTCTTGAAGCCGAAATAGATGGCCATGGAGATGATGAGCGAGATGCAGGCCACTCCGAAGCCTAGATTGTATGCCGTAGAGAGATTGTCCAGATAGTACTGGGCGGCGCCCGCAGGGTCCATGCCAGCGAGCCCGCTCATCCCGGAGGTAAGTGACTGGAAGTCAGCCGCGGCCTGTGCGCCGCCTCCGAGCACCTGATGTGCCAGGGCAGGGATCTGTCCGTTGTATGCCAGGCCGGCCTTCGCGAGGCGCAGGTTGGTTATCGCGGTAGCGGCTGAAGGGGCGAACATGGCGCCGATGTTGATGGCCATGTAGAAGAGACTGAACGCCGCATCTCTTTTGCTTGAATATTTAGGATTGTCGTAGAGATTTCCGACCATTACCTGCAGATTGCCTTTGAAGAGTCCGGTCCCGACGGAAACGAGCAGAAGGGAGCCGATCATCATTGCAAGTCCGATTGCCGTAGCCGGAGAAGGAATGGCGAGGAGAAGATAGCCGGTGAACATTACGCCGATTCCGATAGTTACGCATTTCCCGTATCCTATCTTGTCGGCTAGAATGCCGCCGAAGAAAGGCATGAAATAGACGCATGCCAGGAAAATGGCGTAAATCTGTCCGGCGACCGCGGGCGTGTATCCGAACTTGGCCTGGATGAAAAGAATGAAGATGGCCAGCATCGTGTAGTAGCCGAAACGCTCCCCGGTGTTAGCGAGGGCGAGGGCATAGAGACCTTTAGGTTGTCCTTTGAACATAGAATGTCTGTTGAAGTTTTTCCCAAATATAATAAATATTGCTGAACAGGACCCTGAATTCTTTTAAAAATGGTATATTTGTGGAAAGCATGGGACTTCCCCCGTGACAATGACGTGACAGACTGCGCACAAATCAGATGAAAAAGGACAAGGATTCAAGCAGATGCATCATCCCGGTCAGGATCTTCGAAATCCTGACTTTTCCTTGGAGGGCCCTCCCCCTGAGAGTCCACTATTTCCTCGGCCGTATCTTGGCGTGGTTCTTAAAGCATGTCTACCATTACCGCAGGGATGATGTCATGATCAACATTTCCAGAAGTTTCCCTGACAAGGATTACAAGGAAATAGTCAGGCTGACCGACGCTTTCTACGACCATTTCGCCATGATACTTGCCGAGACGCTATGGTTCGGAGGCAGCAATCTCCATAAGGGGCGCGTCCGCAAGAGCGGAATCGTCAGAATAACCAATCCTGAGGTCGTTGCCAAGACCCTCGAGGAGGGAAGAAGCATCATGGTTCTCGGTTCCCACCTCGGAAACTGGGAGCTGATAGGAGGTTTCCTTGAATATGTCGACCTTGACCTCCTCGAAAGCCTCCCTGTGAACGTGGACAACGTAGTGGTGGTGTACAAGAAGCTTGAAAGCGCCTTCTTCGACAGATTCATGCGGGACAACAGGACCATGCTTTTCAAGGATTTTCCGGGCTATGTGGAGTCAGGAGATGTCATTCCATATGCCTTCAGCCATCGCCATGACCCTAAGATTTACATCTTTTTCACAGATCAGTTCCCATATAGGATAGCTACCAAACATGTCCTTCCGAAGCCTTTCATGCATCAGAAGACCCTGGTTATGACGGGAGGAGCGGCTCTCGCGAAGAAATTCGGCATGGCGGTGTGGTATATGAATGTGGATAGGATCAGGAGGGGACATTATGAAATCACCCTCAAGCCGATTACTGACAATGCTTCCGGCTCGACGCCAGAGGCCGTCATGGAGAAGTTCTATGATTATCTCGGAGAGGACCTTGAGGCCAATCCGACGAATTACCTTTGGAGCCACAAAAGATGGAAGATCAGAAAACAATACGCAGATCTCTTTAATGAACAGAACAATGATCAGAATGAAAAGTAGATATTTCGCGGCCGCGGCCTTGCTGTTTTTCGCGGCCACAGCCTTCGCGCAGACATCTTACCAGGGCACAGACCCTGTGGGTACGCTCTCCTACGCCCTCCCTCAGACTGTGCTTAATATTGAAGTCAATGCGGTGAAAACTTCTTTCCATGCCGGCCCTTACGCCCGTTACGCCAAGAAGTATCTCGGAATCGACGCCCGCGAGGACGATTCCAAGAGCTGCGAAATCAGAAGCGTGAGGATTAGCCCAAGGCTTGAGGCTGACCAGAGCCGCCGTTTCCTCGTTTCGGTAGGAAAGAGTGGCGTGCCGGCCTTCCTTTCTCTTACTTCGCAGGGCCTCGTCTGCACAGGAGCATCCTCCTCATCCGGGGAAGGGGAGTGGAATTTCGCCCCTGACTCTAAGGCGGATTTCGCCTCCAACAAAGGTATGTCCTCGAATCTCACCTCGGAATCCACGACTCTCTACCGCAATGTCAAAGATGAGGATAGCTACAACAAGATCGCTATCCAGCAGCAGATGGTGGTTGCAAAGTCTCCTGAAGCCAGGGCCAAGGAAGCCGCGGAGATGATCTTCAATCTCCGTCAGAAGAGAATTGACATCGTGACCGGAAATACCGATGCAACTTACAGCGGCGAGGCCATGGGCGCGGCTCTCCAAGAGATTGACAAGCTTGAAGCGGACTACGTGGAGCTTTTCACGGGCTACACCGACAGGGAACCTCAGTCGGCCACCTTCACCGTAGTGCCTGACAAGAAGAACGACAGCCAGCTTTATGTGGCCTTCAGGGTTTCAGACGAGCAGGGGCTCATCCCGGCCGACAATATGGACGGAAGCCCTTATCTGCTGGAACTCACTGCGGAGAAGATCGGCGCCGCTTCAGGCCAGGCCGTTTCGGCTTCGCGCAACAATGCCGTCTACCGTATCCCGGCAGTCTGCACGGCTAAGCTCGGCGACGGAGCGGTCACTCTTCTCCAGACCAGAGTGCCTGTCTTTCAGCTCGGGGAGGAGAGCACCTTCCCTATATCAGTCAAATGACAACCGATCAAATAATCAGTATACACTATGACTATCAAAGATCTGAATCCAAAGAAAGTTTGGAACAACTTTTACTCGCTGACCCGGATCCCGCGTCCTTCCAAGCATGAGCAGAAGGTCGAGGCCTTCCTCCTGGAGTGGGGCAAAGAACATGGAATCGATACCTTCAAGGACGAGACCGGCAACATCATCATGCGCAAACCGGCCACCCCTGGCTATGAAAAGCGCAGAGGCGTGATCATCCAGGGACATATGGATATGGTGCCTCAGAAGACGAACGACACCGTCCATGACTTCCTTACCGATCCGATCGAGACCCAGATCATCGACGGCTGGGTCGGAGCCAAGGGCACCACGCTCGGAGCCGATGATGGTATCGGAGTGGCCATAGGCATGACCGTTATGGAAGATGAGAATCTCAAGCACGGTCCTCTTGAGGTTCTCGTTACCTATGACGAAGAGACCGGGATGACCGGAGCCACGATGCTCAAACCTGGCGTTCTCAAGGGCGACATCCTCCTGAACCTTGATTCCGAGGAGGAAGGTGAACTTTGCATCGGCTGCGCAGGCGGACTTGACGCCATCGCCGACTTCAGCTATGAGACGGAAAAGACTCCTTCCGGCTATGCGGCTCTTCTGATAGAGGTCAAAGGCCTCCAGGGCGGCCATTCCGGAATGGACATCAGCCTTTACAGGGCAAACGCCAACAAGGTCGCCGCACGTATTCTACTTGACCTCATTACTAAATATGGCGCCAAGCTCGCCGATTTCCATGGAGGCAACATGCGCAACGCTATTCCTTTCGAGGCCAAGCTGACCGTCCTCGTCCCTGCTGACAAGAAGGCCGCCGCCGCGGAGGAGGCGAAGGCTGTCTTCGCTCTCGAAAAAGCCGAGCACAGCTATTCAGATCCTAAGATGCTGATTCTTGTCGACGATGTCGAGACTCCTGCTTCATATATCGATGACAAGACGGCCCTTCGCGCCGTGAAAGCCATCATGGTCTGCCCTAACGGGGTCATCCGCATGAGTGACAGCATGCCGGGCCTTACCGAGACTTCGACCAATCTTGCCATAGTAAGCACCACCGGCGGCCATCTCACGATTCATTCTCTGATGAGAAGCTCCATCGACTCCGCAAAGGCCAATCTCGCGCAGAGCATGCAGTGCCTCTTCGAACTCGCAGGGGCTTCTTTCAAGACCGAGGGCGGATATTGCGGCTGGGTTCCGAAGCCTGAGACCCCTGTATATCAGGTGATCAAAGACACCTACAAGAGCCTCTTCGGAAAGGAGATAAAGGTGACAGCCACCCATGGCGGATTGGAGTGCGCCCTTCTCGGTGCGAAGTATCCTGAGTGGGAGATGGTTTCGATAGGACCTACCATCGTACATCCTCATTCCCCGGACGAGAGGGTGAATATCGAGAGCGTAGGCAAGGCCTATGAGTTCGTAGCCAAGTTCCTGGAGAACGTCCCTCTGAAGAAATAAGGGGGAAATAGCTCTAAAGATTTTGCTTTAAGGCGAATTCTTTGTATATTTGCAATCCTTTTGCGGGGGCATACGCCCGTGAAGGATTGCAAATTGTTTATTAACAATTAATTACAAACCCAAATGTTAAAACAGTACGAAACCGTTTTCATTGCAACTCCCGTTTTGTCTGAATCCCAGATGAAGGAAGCGGTTGCCAAGTACACGGACTTCATCAAGAACAATGGTGGTGAGGTAGTGTACGAAGAGGATTGGGGACTCCGCCAGCTGGCCTACCCTATCCAGCACAAAACTTCAGGTTTCTATCACCTGATTCAGTTCAAGGGCACTCCTGAATTTGTAGCCTCCCTTGAGACCCAGTATCATCGTGACGAGCGCATCATCCGCTTCCTCACCGTAGCCCTCGACAAGAATGCCGTCGCCTACGCTGAGCATCGCCGCGCCAACAAGCAGGCCAAGGCGGAAGCCAAGGCTGAGGAGCCGGCCGCCGAGACCAATGCTGAGAATGCAGAAAACTAAACGAGGAGGATTGAATTATGGCAGAGAATATCAAGAATCAGAATAACGGCATCCGTTTCCTTAACCCTCCTACACTCGAGGTAAGGAAGAAGAAGTACTGCCGTTTCAAGAAGGCAGGAATCAAGTATGTCGACTACAAGGACCCTGAGTTCCTCAAGAAGTTCCTCAACGAGCAGGGAAAGATTCTCCCTCGCCGCATCACAGGTACTTCTCTGAAGTTCCAGAGGAAGGTGGCACAGGCCGTCAAGAGGGCCCGTACTCTCGCACTCCTTCCATACGTAACTGACCTTCTCAAATAAACGGAGGAAAGAGCCATGAAGATTTTACTTAAGAAAGAAGTCAAGAACCTCGGAAACGAGGGAGACATCGTAGAGGTTAAGACCGGATACGCAATCAACTATCTCATCCCTCAGGGATTCGCTTCAGCCGCGAACAAGTCTGTCATCAAGATGCATGAGGAGACCATCCGCCAGCGTGCCCATAAGGAGGCCAAGCTCATCGCCGATGCTCAGGCCCTCGCAGACAAGATTGCTTCCATGCTCGTAAAGGTGAGCGCCAAGGTTTCCGAGAGCGGAAAGATTTATGGTTCCATCACTACAGCCCAGCTTGCCGAGGCTCTCGTTGCCGCAGGCGTTGAGGTTGACAAGAAGGACATCACCATCACTTCCGAGGAAGTCAAGGAGCCTGGAACTTATGATGCAGAGGTAAAGTGCTACAAGGACGTCAAGGGTGCCTTCAAGTTCGAGGTAGTGCCTGAGTCTGCCGAGTAAGTCTGCCGACTTAGAATAGCATACGATATCAAAAAGAAAGGTGACTCAATTGTGATGTGACCCCCAAAAGTTGGACGGTTTAACATTATTTAGAAGCCTTCGATTGGAACAGAGCTCGGTATTGCACCGGGCTCTTTCATTTTAGCCTCAGTTTGATTCTGTCGTTATTGTAATACCTGATGTATTCCCGGAGTTCTTTCTTGAACTGGTCGATAGAGTCTCACTTTCCACCCTCTTCGGGCTTGTCTTTCTCATGCGATTTCTTGACCTCCTGCGCCTTGACATCGTCACCGATGGCGTTTTTGTACTTGAAGCGGCGTATTTTCGAAGTCGCCGTCTTCTCGAAAGGCTCCTTCATGACCTCGATGTCATTGACCTTCGACTGCTTGCTGACCCTCTTGTTGGTATATTCCATGAGCGACATTTTCATGTCGTTGAGCTTCTTGAAGAACTCGTCCTCCGAAGACTGGTCCCAATTGAGAGCGTTGTCATGGAACTTGACCAGGGCGACCAGCTTGCCGTCTCTCTGCATGACAAGGCTGTCGTCAACCTCTCCCCAGCTGTTGATGACCTGCTCGATCTCTTCAGGATAGATATTTTCACCGGAAGAACCAACGATCATGTTGCCCTTGCGGCCCTTGATGTAGTATCTTCCCTTTTGGTCCACCTTGGCTAGATCGCTCGTGTGGAACCAGCCGTCGTCGGAAAGGACGGCCCTCGTCCTCTCAGGATCCCTGTAATAGCCGAGCATGACATTGTCACCCTTGACTACGATTTCTCCTTCCCCGGTAGCAGGGTCCACATCGTCAAGCCTGACCTGGACTCCGTAGGCAGGGACTCCGATTGACTCAACCTTCGTCTTTCCGACGCAGGCGTTCGTTATCAGCGGAGCCGTTTCCGTGAGGCCGTAGCCTATGGCATAAGGGAAGCGGCATCTTTTCAGGAAGGCCTCGACTTCCGGATCGACCTTCGAGCCGCCGATTCCGAAGAACTTGAGCTTTCCTCCGAAGGTCATCTTCAGCCTCTTGCCGACCAGCCTATAGAAAAGCCATGGAGTCTTCTCCTTCAGCCATGAGAGCACTCGGCTCTTCTTGACCGTTGGCACGATGCTCGACTTGTAGATTTTCTCCATGATGAGCGGAACGGAACACATGATCGTTGGCCGTATCTGTTTCATGGCGGAGATCAATATCGTAGGCGTAGGCGGCTTCTGGATGTAGTAGACGCAGCCACCCACATAGAGCGGATAGAGCAGGCTGAAAGCCATCTCATAGGTGTGGGACATCGGAAGAATCGACAGCCACCTGTCCTTGCTCGAACATTTCTGGGCATGGGCCGCGGCGACGATGTTCGCGCAGAAATTCCTGTGGCTGAGCATCACGCCCTTGGCGTTGCCGGATGTCCCGGAAGTGTAGATGATCGAGGCCAGGTCGTCAGGCTGAGGGTTCGAGACCCTCCCGGTGCAGGTGAAGGCTTTGTCATCCTTCTTTATTATCTGGAAAGTCTCGATGTCGAAGACCAGAGTCAATCTGTCAATCACCTCGGGACTAAGCTTCGGGAGCATCCTCTTCGATACGAAGGCCACCTTGCACTCGGAATGAGTGATGATGTTGGTCACTTCCGATGCAGAAGAATCCGGCAGAATAGGAACAGTCACCAGTCCGAAAGGAACACATGAAAACATGGCCACGGTCCAGTTCGGCATATTCTGGGACAAGATGGCCACTCTGTCTCCGCTGCTTATCCCGAAGCGGGTCATCCTGTGGGACAGGTCAAGGCAGATCTCCTTGAATTCAGCGTAGGTGTAGGCCTGCGTTCCATCAACGTAGGCAGAAAGTTTATTGCGCGGAAAAGCGGCCGTCGAATATTCGAAGAGCCGCTCGAGCGTAGTTATATAATTCTCCCTGTTCGTTACCAGGCGTTTCAGATGGCCTCTTGCCATATCTTATTGTCAATGAGTTCTGTACCCTTCTTTATGCTTCCCCTCAAAGTGCATGGTCTCATATAGAGCCTGTATCCTGTCAGTGTCGGCTCTCGCGTCATCGGTAAGTTCGACAGGCTTCCCTATGCTCACATGCTTGGTCTTCCAGTCGAAATAGCCCATGTAGACCGGACAGCCCACTTCTTTTGCTATCAGGTGGTAGCCTGTCTTCCATTTCTTTACAGGCTTCCTTGTGCCTTCGGGGGCGATGGCAAGGACGAATTCTTCGTCTTTCTCCATCTCTGCTATAATGTCCCTGACCATGTTGGCGGCGCTGCTGCGGTCGACAGGAATGCATCCGGCCTTGCGCAGTAGAAAGCCCACCGGCCCTTTGAACACCTCTTTCTTTATCATAACGTGTGCCACCTTCCCGAATTGGGTGTAGAAAAGGTAGGAAACGACAAAGTCCCAATAGGAAGTGTGAGGAACGCCGAGAATAATGCATTTCTTCACCGGGGCCGGTCCACCGTCAGTTGTCCAGCCCATGCGTCTGAGAAGCCAGCCGCAAAATTTAGCCCACGACATTTTCGTCCATGTTTACATCCTCGAGTTCCTTCTCGCTGCGAAGGTTCTTGCGGATAAAGTTCTGTCTGTCTACCGTGTTGTTTCCCATGTAGAATTCCATGATGTCATTGATGGATTCCTCGTCGGAAAGCTTCACGAGATCCAGTCTCATGTTCTCGCCGATGAAGTCCACGAATTCGTCCGAGGAAATCTCTCCGAGGCCCTTGAACCTGGTGATTTCAACGCCCGTCTTGAGCTTCGCTATGGCATTGAGTTTTTCCTCTATGGAATAGCAGTAGCACGTCTCCTTCTTGTTCCTGACCCTGAAGAGGGGAGTCTGGAGGATGAAGACATGGCCCCTCCTGATAAGCTCAGGGTAGTATTTCATGAAGAATGTCAGCACCAGCATCCTGATGTGCATTCCATCGTCATCGGCATCGGTCGCCACGATGATGTTGTTGTAGCGGAGGTTGCTCAGGTCCTCTTCCACTCCGAGAGCCGAAATCAAGAGATTCAGCTCTTCGTTCTGGGCCACCTTCTTGTGGCTTTCCTTGAAGCAATTGATAGGCTTGCCCCTGAGACTGAAAACGGCCTGGTTGTCGGCGTTGCGGACCTTGGTAATGGTTCCTGACGCTGAGTCACCCTCGGTGATGAAGACGCTGGACTTTTCACCCTGGTCTTCTTTTCCCTTCGGGAGTTTGTCGTTGAAGTGGTAGCGGCAGTCGCGCAGTTTACTGTTGTAGATGACATTGCGGCGGTTGCGCTCTCTTGTCTTCTTCTGAATACCGGAGATTTCTTCGCGTTCAGCCTGGGAGGCCTTGATTTTCTCCTCGATCACCGGGACTATTTCCTGGTGGATGCGGAGATAGTTGTCCAAGTTCCTCGCGATAAAGTCGTTGACGAAGGTCCTGATGGTAGGTCCGCGGTCGATTACGATGGAACCGTCCGGATTCTTGACGATGTGGCCAGCCTCGTCCCTCTTCGGCTTTTCCCACATGTATGTCGAGCCGAGTTTAGTTTTGGTCTGGCCTTCGAAGTTAGGTTCCTGAATCTGTATGCTGATTGCCCCGACGACTCCCTGGCGACAGTCTTCAGGCGCATAGTTCTTCTTGAAAAATTCCTTGAGGGTCTTCGCGATAGCTTCGCGGAAGGCGGCCAGATGGGTGCCTCCGTCGCGAGTGTTCTGGCCGTTGACGAAAGAAGCTATATTCTCTCCATAGGCGCTGCCATGAGTGAGGACAATCTCAATGTCCTCTCCTTCGAGGTGGATGGGGGCGTAGAGCGGCTCCTCGCTCATGCTCTCCTGGACGAGGTCCAGAAGACCGTTCTTCGAGGTGTAGGAGGTGCCGTTGAGGACGATGGTGAGGCCTTTCTTCAGATAAGAGTAGTTCTTCACCATGGTCTCTACAAAGTCCATGTTGAAGTTGTACCTGCCGAACATTTCCTGGTCCGGAGTGAAGCGGACAAGGGTGCCGTTCTTCTCGCCGAGGCCATGCTTCTTACCGCTGTCCTTGAGCTCGCCGAAATTGTAGAGTGCCCATGACGACTCTCCGTCCCTGAAAGACTCTACGTAGTAGCTGGAGGACAGGGCGTTCACGGCCTTCGAACCGACACCGTTCAAGCCGACGGACTTTTTGAAGACAGTGTCGTCGAATTTTCCGCCGGTGTTAAGCTCGCTGGTCGCCTTCACGACCGAGTCTAGAGGAATGCCTCGTCCGAAGTCCCTGACAGTTACCTCGTTATTCTCAATGCTTATGTTGATCTGCTTGCCGTAGCCCATGGAGAACTCGTCAATGGAGTTGTCCACGGTCTCTTTCAAGAGCACGTAGATTCCGTCTCCGGGATTGTCGCCGTTGCCCAGGCGGCCGATATACATACCCGGTCGTCTGCGTATATGTTCGACACCTTTGAGCGTCTTGATGGCGTCGTCGTTATAATTCTGCTGATTCAAGTCCATACTTGCAAAAATACAAATAATTCCCGACAATCCCCGCCTTTTCGTCCCACCCCCTTTACCCCGCCCGCTCATTCCGCCAGAAGCCTCTTTCCGAGAATCTGTCTTGCTTACTTGGCAAGTGGGCCGAGTTGGAAAGGAAAGATTTTTGCAGTATATTTAATCTTTCGAGCGTCGAAGTTTCTATCTGGCCTCAGCCACTTTGCGCTCAGCGTAAAATGAATATATGAATAGAACGAAAATACTCTTTAAGGCCGCGGCAATTGCAGCCACTTGCGTCTGCCTCCTTTTCAGCGCGGGCCAGAATGCGGCATTGGCGCAGACTAAAACAGAAAAAGACGGAAGCGTGACGATTGACGGCCAGGTCAAGCTGGACAAGATTGTGTATGACTTCGGCGATGTAATGCTTTCGGACGGCCCTCTGACCGGAACATTCACCGTGACCAACATCTCCGGCAAACCGATGGCGATCTACAATGTCGTAAGTTCCTGTGGATGCACAGATGTCAAATGGACAAGACAACCCCTGGATGCGGGCAAAAGCGGCACTATCACCGCCACGTACACCAACGACGAGGGCCCATATCCTTTCAACAAGACCCTGACAGTTTATTTCTCTAACGTCAAAAAGCCCGTAATACTGCGCCTGAGGGGCTACTCCCATGAAAAGAAGCAGCCTTTGGCCCAACTTTATCCGGTTCATTTCGGTAACCTGGCGCTTAAGACCGCAGACATCAAATGCGGCAACCTCAGCCAGGGCAGCCAGAGGAGCGACAAGATCATCGTCGCCAACATCGGCGGCTCACCGCTCAAGGTCAGTTTCGCAAATGTCACCCCTGGGCTTTCCATCTCTGTGTCGCCGAATCCTATCCCGGCAAATTCAACGGCTAAGATGACTTATACCATCACTGCCGACGGTACGAAATGGGGCAAGAACTACTACTACGCCACCCCTATGCTCGCGGGCAAATCATATCGGGCCCTTGAAGGTGGCAGGTCTGTCTCGCGCTTAGGGGTATGGAGCTTTACGAAAGAGGATTTTTCCTCGCTGACGCAGAAGCAGAAAGATGACGGCCCTCAGCCTCAGTTCAAGGAAAGCACATACGAATTCGGGAATGTGGCGGCAGGCAAGATAGTCGAAGCCACTTTTTCTTTCACCAACGTAGGGAAGCAGGCTTTCAAGATCTACAAGGTGGACGCTGACAATGACAAGGCAAAGGTGACGGCTCAGCCCCAGAGCATGGTCGCTCCTAAGGGTCATGGGGAAGTGAAGTTGCGGCTTGATACTCATGGAATGCCGAAGGGAGAGGTGCTTGTCGTGGTCACTCTGACGACCAATTCGCCGTTAAGGCCGCTCGTGAACCTTTTCATAGCGGGCTACATCAGCTGACCCTCGTCCGATATGAGTGTACGGCCTGATCCAATTATATGCAGGAGCAGGATGTGGTTAAACAAAGGGTCATAGCCCCGAGGAAGTTTGAATTATTGAGAATTTAAAATATATTTGTACTAGCTTCCGAGAAGGGATACGCCCTCTTCCCCTAAGCAATATAGCAACATTAGCAACAACATTAATAAGAATAATTATGGCTTACAAAATTGATCCAAATCTTTGTGTCGCTTGCGGCACATGCCAGCCTGAGTGCCCTGCCGGTGCCATCTCCGAGGGCGATGTTTACCACATCGATCCGAACCTCTGCGTAGAGTGCGGAACTTGCGCAGGCGTCTGCCCTCAGAGCGCCATTTCTCTTGACGAGTAATCGGGCACAAGGAAACATTTCAGGAGCCGGACTTCACAATCCGGCTTTTTTTTGCCACCACCGCGGTCGGGTGGCGGTATTTCGCCAGCCGATTATTCCCTGAGCCTCCTTCGGACAAACCCTCTCATAGTCTTGATGAAGTGCCTGGAATAATGTAAATTTGAGAATGTTTTACAAATAAGCGTATGAAGCTTTCATATTATATCATGGCTATGGCGGCGGCTTTCATGGGCTGCGTATCACAAATGTCGGCTGAGGCGGCGGAGCCGCAGAAGCACTTGACAAAAGCGGAGATTCCAGCACCTTCTTCCAAGATTAAGACCCCTGACAAGGTCGTGCTCCTCTATCCTAAAGGACAGAATGTCGATGAAGGTATTACGGAAAACGGTAAGAAGATAACCGAAGGTCCTCTCGAATCTACTCAGGCCTCCGGAGACGAATATTATACCGGAAAACTTCGCCTCTATAATGTGGCCGACAGCGCAAGGTTGAATATTTTCTTCCCGAAAAAGCCTAATGGACAGGCAGTTATCATCTGTCCGGGAGGCGGATATTATTTTCTCTCTTGCTATAACGAGGGCCTCTATGCCGCGGATTGGTTCGTCCGCCAGGGGATCACGGCTATAGTGCTGTATTACCGTCTGCCGAACGGACACTGGAGAGTCCCGCTGCAGGACGTTCAGAATGCTTTCCGTTATTGCAGGGCACACGCCGAGGAATGGCATGTCAACCAGATAGGCGTCGTAGGCTCATCTGCCGGCGGCCACCTTGCCGCCTCCGCATCCACGATGTTTACCGACGACCTTACGCGCCCTGACTTCTCGGTGCTCCTCTACCCGGTTATCAGAGTCGACCTCGGACATACCCACAAAGGCTCCCATGACTGCCTGATCGGTCATGAAAGCAAGTGGCTCGACAAGAGCAAGCCATATAGTCAATATATGGCGGACAAAGCCGAGTATGATTCTCTCCAGAGGCGGTATTGCCTGCAGAACGATGTGACTCCGAAGACTCCGAGGACCATAATCTTCTACTCTTCGAATGATAAGACAGTGCCGGTTGAGAGCAGCCTCGATTATTATCAGGCGCTAGTGAAGAATAATGTGGATGTCGAGATGAGAGTCTTCCCTAAAGGCGGTCATGGCTGGGGCTTCACGACTTCTGATATGGGGAAGGATGCGATTGCGCCTTACCGTGCACAATTCTTCACCGCTCTCAAGCAGTTCCTTGACGAGGTGAAAACTTCTGACGGGAAATAGCCTTTTCTGAAAATGATATAAGGCCGGAGCTTGCAAAGGCCCCGGCCTTTTTTCTGCCGTGCGGTAGGGGCGGCCGGGTGGTCATGCGGTCGGGCGGCCCTTCGGGGCGGGAGCAGCTCCGTGCTCAGCTCATAAAGTCCTGGAGAGTCTTGCGGAGGAGCCTCGAGATGTCTCGCGCACCGAATTCCGGCAGTGCGTTGTAGTGGATGTCGAAAGTGAAGGAGGGAAGAGAGACAGGAAGCCGGAGCAGCCTTCCTTCCGCAAGCTCACCTCGGACGGAAATCTCCGGAACCACTGCGGCCACGTCGGGGGAATGCATGGCGAAGGACTTCACCGCCTCTGGAGAATCACAGACAAGGGCGAGACGAGGGATAAGGTCAGGAGAAAGCAGCTTGTGGTAGTCCGACCAGATGGCGAGCTTGTTGCCAACCGGAATCCCCGCCAAAGTCGAGAAAGGGCTGGTCCCGAAGCCTTTGCCGATAGCCGCGGCGGAAAGACGCTCATTCTGAGGCGGAGCCACGACCGCGGCCTCCATCACCCCGGCCAGCCTGCTCTCACCCTCGAAGTCCATAGTGTAAGGGCTCGGGGCGACACTTATCTCCACATCTGCATCCTCGGGAGTCCCGAAATGAGTTTGGGGGACCCCGTCACTCAGCTCAACATGAGTCTCGTCCCTGAACAGAGAGGGAGAAGCGCCTCCGAGATCCTTGATCTCAAAAGAAAGGCGTGGGTTGACTTCGCGCAAGATAGCCAGGGCGGGAGGCAGAATATAGGCCGCCGAGACTGTGTCAGCACTTATCCGGACAGGCTTGTTCACGTTCTGGATGCCCTGGGCCCCGAACATTCCGTCCGCCGCCTCATACCAGTAGAGAATCCTCTCCGCATAAGTCTTGAAGAGACTTCCCTGAGGCGTCAGCCTGACCTCCGACCTGGTTCTCTTGAAGAGCCTCACTCCGATGTTGCTTTCCAGAGTAAGTATGGCCTGGCTCACGGCAGGCTGGCTCATGCCGAGATCTTTTCCGGCCCCTGTGAAGCTGCCGATTTCGGCAACCCTTAGGAAAATCCGCAGTCTTTGGTCGTCAAACTTCATTAAGTATCTGTTTATGCAAAGTTAAGGCATTTGACCGTAAAAATCACTTCTTTATCTTATATTTGTAAGGAAACATCGGAACTTGTTACATATACTTCTAATAATATTATTTCTATGAGAAGATTGTTATTGTTTATCGCGGTTCTTCTATCCGGCGGTCTCGCCTTCGGGCAGAACATGGAACTTCCTGACGACCCTCAGGTGAAGAAGGGAAAGCTCGACAACGGGCTTACCTACTACATCCGCCACAATGATAAGCCTGCCGGAAGGGCTGAATTCTACCTCGCTACCAACGTAGGAGCCATCCAGGAGACCCCTGACCAGGACGGGCTGGCCCACTTCCTGGAGCACATGTGCTTCAACGGAACCAAGAATTTCCCGGACAAGGGCATCCTTGACTGGCTCCAGAGCATCGGAGCCAGCTTCGGAGGCAATGTCAACGCCTCCACGGGAGTCGAGCAGACAACATATATGCTCAACAACATTCCTCTGATCCGTCCGACCGTAGTCGACACCTGCATCCTCATCATGCATGATTATTCGGCCTTTGTGCTCAACAAGCCGGAGGAAATTGACAAGGAGAGGGGAGTCATCATCGAGGAGAGGCGCAGCCGCAGGACTGCCGACTGGAGGATGCATGAAAAGTCCCTTCCTTATTATTATGGTACTTCGAAGTACGGCTCCTGCACCCTCATCGGAAGCCAGGAGAACTTGGAAAACTTCAAGCCTGAAAGCCTCACTACCTTCTACCATACATGGTATCATCCTGATATGCAGGCTCTGGTGATCGTTGGTGATATCAATGTGGACGAGACTCTGGAGAAGGTGAAGAAGATTTTCTCCGACATCCCTTACACCAAGACTCAGCCAAAGGACACAATCCTTGTTCCGGACAACGAGAAGCCGGTCATCGGCATCATCACGGATCCTGAATGCGCATCTACCACGACAGAGATTCTCTGGAAGCGTCCGGCCATGCCTGAAGAGTTGAACGGCACCCTGGTCGGAGAAATGACCAGCCTCGCCGACAATATCATAAGCCAGATCATGAGCGAAAGGCTTTCGGATCTCGCTTCCAAGCCGGATGCTCCTTTTGTCAGCGCCAGCTTCGGAGTCGGCAATATGATCGAGACCATGAACGTAACCCTTGCCCAGACTTCAGCCAAGGATGAGAAGGATCCTCTTTCTTCATTCAAGTCCCTTCTTACCGAGTGCTACAGGATGCAGCGCTATGGATTTACCGATTCCGAGATCCAGAGGGCGAAAGACAACCTTCTCTCCGCCTACGACACTCAGGCGAAAAACGCTGCCTCAAGGACCAACGCCGACTTCATATCTCCGCTCCTGGACAACTTCTTCGACAAGTACGCCTACATGGACCCCAAGCAGGAGGACGACCTCGTCAAGCAGGTCCTTCCTATGATGACCAAGGATATGATTAATCAGCTTGCCGCTACCTATGTGACGGACAGCAACATGGTCATTGTGCACAAGGCTCCTGAAAAGGCCGGCCTTTCCCATCCGACCGAGCAGGACTTCCTGAACGCCATAGCGGAGGTCAAGGCTTCCGATATCAAGGCCCCTGCCGAAGAGACCATCTCTTCCCAGTTCGTTGATCCTTCCACCCTCAAGGGCTCCAAGATAAAGAAGCAATATGACGGCCCTTACGGTTCAAAGGTGATCGAACTCAAAAACGGAGTCAAGGCCTATCTCCTCTATAGCGATAAAGAACTCGACCGCATTAGCTTCAACATATTCAGGAATGGCGGACTCTCGCTGGTTCCTGATGAGGACATGCCGAGCTTCGAGAGCAATATCTTCCAGCTCTTCAATTCCAACAGCGGAGTGGGAAAGCACAATAGCAGCGAGGTGTCGAAGATGCTTTCCGGAAAGAACGCCTCCGCCAGCCTCTATATCTCCGAACTCCGCAACGGAGTGAGCGGCGCCTCTTCCAAGAAGGACTTCGAGACCGCCATGCAGCTTGCCTACGAGCTCTATACCGACTATCGTTTCGATCCTGACGCCTGGGCCCAGACCATGGGAACAATCAACGCCGTCCTTCCGAACATCGTCAACCAGCCATCTTTTGACTTCCAGAACAAGCTCTACCAGTCCCTCTACCTCGACAAGGTAAACCGTCATCCTCTAATCAACCAGGAGATTGCTTCAAAGGCCTCCATGGAGACAATTGAGCGCAACTACAAGAAGCTCTTCTCAGACGCTGCCGGGCTGAACGTAATCATAGTGGGAGACTTTGATATGGACACGGCGGAAGCCATCGTCTGCAAGTATCTCGGCTCCCTTACAAAGGGTAAAAAGGCTCCGGACTATTTAGACCTAAAGTCCGATATCCAGCCGGGTGAAAGAACGAACGATTTCGCCACCAGCATGCAGACACCTCAGACTACCGTAATGGAGGCTTACACCGCTCCTCTTCCATACTCATTCAAGACTGATGCCGCCCTTAACGCCATAAGCTACATCATGGACATGCGTTACACGACCACTCTGCGTGAGGACGAGGGAGGCACCTATGGAGCCTCTTCCGCCGCCAGTATCGATGACCAGCCGGAGAACCAAGCAATCTTCGAGGTTTACTACAACTGCAAGCCGTCTACAGCAGACAAGCTCCGCAAGATTGCTGACGAGCAGCTTCGTGACTTGGCCGCGAACGGACCTACCGAAGAAGAGTTCGACATGACCGTGAAGAATTTCAAGAAGAATATTCCTGAGAGCAGGCTCCGCAACGCCCATTGGGCCGACTGCCTCCGCACCTATATAACTCGTGGAGGCCGTGATTCCGACAAGGGTTATGAGGAGGCTGTGGACTCGCTTACCCCTGAGGATATCAAGACCGTTCTCAACCAGCTTCTTGATGCTGGCAATCATGTTGCGGTAATTCAGCGTCCGCAGAACAGCACCGAGCGCGAATAGTCTTTTGAGCGGAAACGCCCTTCCAGACGTCTCCGCCCTCTTTTTATTGAAGGTCGGGTGGCGGTATTCCGCCAGCCGATCTTTTTTTTGCGCACATCTCCCGCGGTCGGGTGGCGGTATTCCGCCAGCCGACCTTTTTTTGCGCACATCTCCCGCGGTCGGGTGGCGGTATTCCGCCAGCCGATCTTTTTTTGCGCACATCTCCCGCGGTCGGGTGGCGGTATTCCGCCAGCCGATCTTTTTTGCGCACATCTCCCGCGGTCGGGTGGCGGTATTCCGCCAGCCGATTTCCAGAGGCCGGATGATGACGAAAAAAGGGTGGCCGCCGACGGTCACCCCTTTAGAAAGGATATTTCAGAAGCCTTACTTGGCCATCTTTACGTAGGTCTGGTAACGGATCTGTGCGTACTCCTGAGTCTTGTCAAGCAGCTCCTGAGCCCTGTCAGGGAAGAGCTTGTAGAGGGACGCGAAACGAACCTCACCCTTGAGGAAGTCCTGGAACTTACTCCAGTCTGGCTCCTTGCTGTCGAGGCTGAACGGATTCTTGTCGGTGCCCTCAAGAGCAGGATTGTACCTCCAGAGGTGCCAGTAACCACAGGCGACGGCAAGCTTCTCCTCCTTCTGGGAGTGGCTCATGCCGGCCTTCAGACCATGATTGATGCAAGGTGCGTAGGCGATGATGAGGGACGGGCCGTCATAAGCCTCCGCCTCCTTGATGGCGTTGAGGTACTGTACAGGGTTGGCTCCGATGGCAACCTGAGCTACATATACATAGCCATAGGATACAGCCATCATTCCGAGATCCTTCTTGCGTACCTTCTTGCCGGAAGCGGCGAACTTAGCGATGGCTCCAGCAGGGGTAGACTTGGAAGACTGACCGCCGGTGTTGGAGTAAACCTCGGTATCGAGAACGAGGACGTTCACATTCTCGCCTGAAGCGAGGACATGGTCAAGTCCGCCGTAGCCGATATCATAGGCCCAGCCGTCGCCGCCGAAGATCCACTGGCTGCGGGCAGGGATGAAGTGCCTGTAGACGCAGAGCTGATGAGCTACCTCGCTCTTGTTTGCCATGAGCTCCGAGTCGAGCGCGTCGGCTACCTCACGGGTAACGGCTGCGTCATTCTTGTTGTCGAGCCACTTCTGGGCCTCAGCCTTGGCTGCATCGGAGAAGCTAGGCTCAGCGAGGAGCTGAACCATGAGATTCTCTACGGTCATGCGGGCGCGGTCGGAACCGAGCTTCTGGCCAAGTCCGAATTCGGCGTTGTCCTCGAAGAGAGAGTTCTGCCAGCTTGGGCCATGACCCTGAGCGTTTGTGCAATATGGCGATGCAGGGAAGGAGGCTCCGTAGATGGAAGAGCAGCCCGTCGCGTTGGCGATCATCATGTGGTCACCGAAGAGCTGGGTGATGTTCTTGATGTAAGGAGTCTCGCCGCAGCCTGCGCAGGCGCCAGAGAACTCGAACAGCGGCTGGGAGAACTGAGAGTTCTTCACGCTCTGCATCTTGTTCAGGACGGTGTCCTTGTAGCCTACCTTGGTGTTGAGGTAATCGAAGTTCTTCTGCTCGTCAACCTGCTCGAGGTAGGAAGTCATCTTGAGCGCCGGAACCTCCTTGGTGGAAGTAGGGCAGACATCGACGCAGTTGCCGCAGCCTGTGCAGTCGGCGACAGAGATAGAGATGGCGAACTTGTAGCCCTTGAGGTTGGCCTTTCCTTCCGCCATCTTGAGTCCTTCCGGAGCCTTTGCGGCCTCTTCCTCGTTCATGAGGAACGGACGGATGACGGCGTGAGGGCAGACATACGCGCAGTTGTTGCACTGGATGCAGGCCTCAGGATTCCATACAGGAACCGATACAGCCACGCCGCGCTTCTCGAATGCCGCAGTTCCTGCAGGCATGGTGCCGTCCATGTAAGGCATGAATGCGCTAACCGGGAGCGAATCACCATTCTGGGCGTTAACGACATCGGCGATTTCCTTTACGAATGCAGGAGCGAGACGATCCTTGTTAGGATTCTCGAACTTTGCGGAAATCTTAGCCCACTCGGCAGGAACCTTCACCTCTGTGTACTCACCGCCACGGTCAACGGCTGCGAAGTTCATGTCTACGATGTTCTGTCCCTTCTTGCTGTAGCTCTTTACGATGGCGTCCTTCATATACTTGACGGCGTCCTCGTAAGGGAGAATTCCGGTAATCTTGAAGAAGGCGCTCTGGAGGATGGTGTTTGTTCTCCCGCCGAGTCCGATCTCGGAAGCGATCTTGGTCGCGTCGATGATGTAGAACTTGATGTGCTTCTTGCCGATGACGGCCTTTACGTTGTCAGGAAGACGCTTGATGGTCTCTTCCTCGTCCCAGAGGCTGTTGAGAAGGAAGCTGCCGCCGTCCTTGATGCCCTTGAGCACATCATATTTATAGAGATATGACGGAACATGGCAGGCTACGAAGTCAGGAGTGGAAACAAGATATGGAGCCCTGATCGGGACTTCTCCGAAACGGAGGTGCGAGCAGGTGTAGCCGCCGGACTTCTTTGAATCATAGTCGAAGTAAGCCTGGCAATATTTGTCTGTATGGTTTCCGATGATCTTGATGGTGTTCTTGTTCGCGCCGACGGTGCCGTCAGAACCGAGTCCGTAGAACTTGCACTCAGTGGTGCCCGGCTTGACGATGGAAATCTCACTCTTGATAGGGAGAGACTTGAAGGTGACATCGTCGACGATGCCGATGGTGAAGCCGTTCTTAGGCTCTTTGGCCTCGAGATTATCGAAGACGGCCACGATCTGAGCAGGAGTGGTGTCCTTGGAAGAAAGACCATAGCGGCCTCCGATTACGAGCGGGCTCTGCTCCTTGCCCTGGAAGAGGGCCTTGACATCGAGGTAGAGAGGCTCTCCGAGAGAACCGGGCTCCTTTGTGCGGTCGAGCACCGCAATCCTCTTGACGCTCTTAGGAAGAACCTTGAGGAAGTACTTCTCGGAGAATGGACGATAGAGGTGGACGGAGATGATACCATAGTTGCGGCCCTTCCTGGCGAGGTAGTCGATGGTCTCCTTGGCAGTTTCGGTAACGGAACCCATGGCTACGATGATGTTCTCCGCATCCTTGGCACCGTAATATGTGAATGGACGATACTCCCTTCCGGTGAGCTCGCTGATTTCGCCCATGTAACGGGCAACGATGTCAGGAACGGCATCATAAGCCTGGTTCCTGGACTCGACAGCCTGGAAATAAACGTCGCCGTTCTGGGCTGTTCCGCGGGTTACAGGAGCGTCAGGATTGAGCGCCCTCTGGCGGAAATTCTCGAGACTCTTCTCGCTGACCATTCCGCGGAGTGCATCCTCGTCGAGCGCTTCGATCTTCTGGATCTCATGAGAGGTTCGGAAACCGTCGAAGAAATGAAGGAATGGAATGCTGGATTTGATGGCGGACAGATGTGCCACGGCGGCGAGATCCTGCGCCTCCTGAACAGAGCCGGAAGCGAGCATGGCGAAGCCGGTCTGGCGGCAGGCCATGACATCCTGATGGTCTCCGAAGATGGAGAGGGCATGGGTCGCAAGCGAGCGGGCCGAAACATGGAAGACGGCCGGAAGCATTTCGCCGGCAATCTTGTACATGTTAGGAATCATGAGAAGGAGGCCCTGAGATGCGGTATAGGTAGTTGTGAGGACACCGGCCTGGAGGGATCCGTGAACTGCGCCTGAAGCGCCGCCTTCGCTCTCCATTTCGGTGACCTTCACGGTCTCACCCCAGAGATTTTTCTTTCCGTGGGCCGCCCACTCATCGATGTTCTCAGCCATCGGCGAGGAAGGGGTGATCGGGTAAATCGCCGCATGCTCGCTGAAAAGATAAGCGATGTTCGCTACGGCGGTGTTACCGTCACACGTGATAAATTTCTTTTCTTTTGCCATAACTAAGTGGTTTTATTATGTAGTTATATTTTACAGTATGACTGTCTTTATTCGGCTGAAGGAAGGGAGCTGATGCCCTCGACGGTGACTTCCTTGTCCTTCGCAATGCGGGATATAAGGCCCTGGAGAACACGTCCCGGACCGATTTCCATGAAATAGAGGGCTCCGTCGGCGAGCATATTCTTCACAGACTGAGTCCAGCGTACCGGAGAGGTGAGCTGGAGAAGAAGGTTCTTCTTGATCTGGGCCGGGTCAGTCTCCGGCATAGCTGTAACATTCTGGTATATAGGGCACTGAGGAGTCATGATTTCAGTCTCCTCTATGGCCTTGCCGAGTTCTATGCGGGCAGGTTCCATGAGAGGGGAGTGGAAGGCTCCGCCCACGGCCAGAGGAAGGGCCCTTTTTGCGCCGGCTTCTTTCGCCATCTCGCAAGCCCTTGCAACCGCCTCGTTCTCCCCGGAGATAACTACCTGTCCGTCGCAATTGTAGTTCGCCGCGACGCAGATTCCGCCAGCATTCGCTGCAATCTCCTCTACCTTATCGTTCGGAAGCCCTATGATGGCCGCCATCCCGCCAGGAACTTTCTCGCAGCATTTCTGCATCTGCGTGGCGCGGATCTCCACCAGCCTGAGAGCATCTTCGAACTTCATGGCTCCGCAAGCCGCAAGAGCCGAAAACTCACCGAGAGAATGACCGGCGACCATATCCGGCTTGAAGCCCTCATAGCAGGAGGCGAGTACCGCAGAATGCAGGAAAACGGCAGGCTGGGTGACCTTTGTCGCTTTCAGGTCTTCCGGCGTGCCGTCGAACATGATGTCAGTTATTCTGAATCCGAGGATTTCGTTAGCCTCCTCAAGCATTTCTTTTGCCTTTGGACTGCTCTCATAGAGGTCGTGTGCCATACCCGGGAACTGGCTGCCCTGACCGGGGAAAACGTAAGCTTTCTTCATAAAAGTCTGAAACAAATCCATTTGCGGATTCTCTTACAAATTTACAATTATTATTGGATTTATACGAAAAAAATCGGTTTTACGTCCCTTAATGAGCAAAAAACGGGCCTCCGGCAACACTGATCCACACAGGTACCCACAGGCTCGGAAGTCGTCTCGATTGGTATTTCAGATTTTATTGCTAATTTTGAGGTCTGAATCGCCCCCGTAGTCTAATGGATAGAATTTCGGATTCCGGTTCCGACGGTCACGGTTCGAATCCGTGCGGGGGTACTAAAAAACAATTCGCAGACTGCTGCCGACCAGCAGTCTGCGAATTGTTTTTCGCTAGAGCCTCCGCCCCGAGGGATCGTCCGGGTCCCGCCGAGATGGCGATTGCCTCATTCCCAAGCTTATTTGATCTTCTTGACGGAGGCGCCTGTGCTGACTTCTCCGACTTCAACGGTGACCTTTTCCCCGGCTCTGTACCTGATTGAACCTGCTCCGGTAGCAGACATCTTGAATATGCCTCTGCCGTCTGTCTTTCCTCCCGTGACATTGACGCTCACCCAACTGCCGCCACTGACCTCGGTGCTGCAATCCATTGCCTGGAATCCGCTGAAATCCGCTTTTGCGGCTCCAGAAGCTTCCAAATCGAGTTCTTCGGCTGTTCCTGTAGCGTTGACTATAGAAGCCCCGCTGGCCTCGACATCCAATTCCTTGCAGGCGGCCTTGATGTTGGTCTTCACGGCTCCGGAAATCTCGAGATTGATGTCTTCGCTAGCTTTGAGGTCAGCGCTGAAGGAAGCGGCTCCCGAAATATTCAGGTCCGTGTTAGTGCTGACCGCGTTAAGACCTATTGAGCTGGCTCCGCTGATTATAGCCTTGATTTTGTCTGCCGTGATTTTCAGGCCGCTGACGCTGGATGCGCCGGAGAAGTTAGCCGAGAAAGCGCCTCCTGCATTATTGGACTCTCCTTTGGCATTGATGACCGCAGCACCGGAAATATCCATAGACTCAACTCGTTTCATGTTTATGGTAGCTGAAAAACAGAAGTCTTTGTGAGAATTCGCATATTTCCTGTATATCTTCTGCGATTCGTTGTCAGGCTTGACCCCAAGCCTCAGAACACCGTTGACAACACGGGCGTCCACTATCCTCTCGAGTTCTTCAGGCACGCTTACCGCCGCATGTGAATTGTTGTTCGAACTGCCGAGATTGAGCGTCACGACGAAATTGCTGGAGATATTCAGCGAGGAGAAATTACCCGTTACGTTTTTCGTTATCAGGCTTGATCCGCTCCCAGAAGCCACAGGGGTCGCTGAGTACGCAGCGACTGAAGGATTCTCGGAATATCCATTGACCAGGTCCTTTGAATCTCCTGCCATAGCAGGGCTTGTGGCGAAGACCATTGCCGGCAGAAGAGCCAGCATGAAATTAAACATTGTCTTTTTCATGATGCTATAAATTTAGTTGATTGTTGCAGATTCAATGCTTTATCCAAGTGCTTGTTGTCCCAATCTATTGGTCCGTCAATTGGTTTTTTCCAGATCCATGAGGCCGTCCAGGAGGCTTCCATAGTAGCTTCTGAGGATGGTGGCTTTTTCGGAGTCGCTTAGCTCATCCGGAAGCTGATCGAGCATTGGCACCGCCTCCTCAGAGAGACTCCTGACATTGTTGTCGATTTCCTTTCCGTGAGACTTGGCGCTGATTTTCCTGCACATGGCTTCGGATTTTTCTTTGAAGACCATGGCGATAGCTTCAGGATCGTCGCCAGCCTTGGCGAGGAGTTCAGTTCCGGAAACATTGCGGAGTCCAGAACCTAGGGTCCCGCTCAGCCAAAGCCCGAGGGAGAGGGCCGCGGCGCACGCCGCGGCAGAAACGATCCAGGTCCGGATTTTTCTTCCGGCGGAGAGTTTCGCCATGAATCTGACTTCATCACCCTCAGGCACTTCAGCTTGGGCTATTTCGCCTCTGTGGTCGTCAAAATATTGTTTCAGCTTATCCATTTTTCTTCTTTTTTCCTAACAATTCAAGCAGCATCGAACGGCCTCTTGAGTAGCGGGTCCTTATCGTGCCTTCCTTCAAGCCGGTTAGTACGGAGACCTCATGGTAGTCTAGACCCTCTACGAGTATCAGGTTGAGTATCAGTCTGTAAGGCTCATCGAGTCTTGACATTGCAGCCATGACTTCGGAGATTTTGACATCCGTGAGGTCGGCTTCACCGCCTGTCGTGTCTATTTCCTCCTCCGCTTCTGTCTTGGCTTCTTCCTCCTTCGCTTCGGCCTTGGCTTCAGAGAGAAAGGCTCTTTCCCTGATTTTCCGGCGCAGGGCGTCGATGGAGCTTCGGATGCAGGTCTTGTTGAGCCAGGCGGCCGACTGGACTTCTCCCAGAATCCGGATCTTGCCGGTAAGGAACTTCAGGATGGTATCCTGCATGATTTCTTCGGCGAGCCCGCTGTCGCGGACTATCCTCAGGCTGATGTTGTAGAGCCGCCTGGAGTGCGCGTTGTAGAAATCGAGTTGTTCCTTTCTGGTCATTTTATCTTGCTTTCACTAATAATAACGCAGACCTCCTGCTTTTGTTACAAGAAAAACACGGAAATCTGCGTAGTCGCGGCCGGCGGGCCGGCGATGAAGAGACGTACGGGCGGCTTTCACCCTTTCCGGGCGGAGGCCTGCCCGCCGGTTGTCTGCCCGCCGGAGCTGAGGCGCTGGTAGGCGAGGCGGGGGGAGCCGTCCGCCAGGTAAATCACCCCACAGTAGGAGAAGCCGTATTCCATGATAAGATGTTGCATGATGTGGTTGTCGGCATGTGTGTCGATGCGGAGATTGGAATCCATGGCTGAGGCGAAGCGGATTATGTCTCTGAATATGCCGTGGCTGTCTGGGTAGCTTGCAATGCGGTGGATGACATGGTAGGGGAGGCTGTCGTCGAGCCAGGCGCCGTCGTAGATTTTGTCGTAGGTCGGTTCCGGGGAGGGGAGCATGGCGAAGTAGGCTTCGACCTGCCTGTGATCGGCTGGCGAAATACCGCCACCCGACCGCGGGGCAGAATCGGCTGGCGAGATACCGCCACCCGACCGCGGGGCAGAATCGGCTGGCGAGATACCGCCACCCGACGGGCAGACAAGGTAGGCGCCGCCGCGGGCGATGTCGCTGAGGACGGCTTCGGAGGAAGGGTAGCCCTCGCTCCACTGGTGCAGATTCCCTGAGGCACGCATGATTCTGCGCGCGGCGTCAAAGACGGATAAAATCTCCGCCATGTCGGAGATTTCGGCATGGCGGATGATTCGTGAATTTAAGATCTGCCCCATAGGCTACTTGCACCAGCGGTCAAGCCAGTCGAAATAGGTGCGGTGCCAGAAGAGCGCGTTCTGCGGCTGGATTATCCAGTGGTTTTCTTCCGGGAAGACTACCAGCTTCGAAGGAACACCCATCATCTGGGCGGCGTTGAATGCCTCCATGCCCTGGTCATAAGGAATGCGGAAGTCCATCATGCCATGGATGCAGAGAATAGGGGTGTGCCATTTGGTGACGTTCATGTCAGGAGAATTGGCGTAGTGCCTGCGGGCTTTTGGCGCATCGCTCCATGGAGAACCTGCCTGCTGCATTCCGCCGAAGGTCTTTCCGTCGCCGTGAGGCCCCACCTCGCCAGGAGTATAGGCATACTCCGTGAGACCTCCGTTGTCCCAGTTCGGGAACCAGAGCTCCTCGGTCTCGCCGTACATGTACTTCTCGTCGAAGATGCCGGCGTGGGCGATGAAGCAGTCATAGGTGTCGCCGTGGATTCCGGCCATATAGTAGACGCTGTATCCGCCGTAAGAGGCTCCGCAGCCGGCGAGCTTGCCGACGTAAGGCTTTGATTTAATATATTTTCCGGCGGTGAGGTAGTCCTGCATGTTGAGGCCGATGTAGTCGCCGGAAATCTCCTCGCACCAGTCCTGACCGAAGGCGGTAGTGCCGCGCCTGTTAGGGAGCACCACAATGTAGCCTTGGTTGCACATGAGGCGGTAGTTCCAGCGGTAGCTCCACTCCTGGCTCAGCGTACCCTGAGGCCCGCCCAGGAAGATTTCGATGGCAGGGTAGACCTTGGTCGAGTCGAACTGAGGCGGATAAAGAATCCATGTCAGCATCTCCTTGCCGTCCACGGTCTCGAGCCATTTCGCTTCGGTCTTGTAAGGCTTGAGCTGGCTGAGGATGTGGTCATTTTCATGGGAGAGCTGGTTGAAGCCACCGTCTTTTTCGTTGACAGCCACGAGTTCGGTAGGGAATTCCATGGAGGCGTAGGATGCGAGCAGAAGGTCTCCGGAGAAGCCGAAGATTCCGCCGAAGTCATACCATGCGTCTTCCGGGGTAAGTCTCGCCGGCTGGGCCGACGTGTCCGCCGGAACCTTATAGAGCGCTCCCAGACCTTCTGTAAGGGCGCAGAAATAGAGACTCTTGGAGTCGGCGCTCCACACCGGATTGGTCGCGTTGTACTTGAAGGCGGAGGTCAGCTCCCTGATTCCGGAAACAGCGCCGTCAACAAAATCCGCCACGAACAGCCGCGTCTTGTCGGCCTCATAACCATTGCGGGCCATGCTGATCCACGCGATTTTCGAGCCGTCAGGACTGAAAATAGGGTCGGTGTCATAGCCCCCGCCCATAGGAATCATGGTGGTGGCTCCCGTAGCGACGTTGTAGAAATAGATTTCTGTGTCAGTGGAGAAGGCGTATTCCTTCCCGGAAGAAACCTTCTTGCAGGAGTAGGCGACATATTTCCCGTCAGGACTCCAGTTCAGCTGTTCCATGCCGCTTGAAGGCTCCAAAGGGAGCTCGTATTTTCCGGCTCCCTCGCCGAGGATGTTGATCATGGCGGAAACGGAATCCTTAATCATTCCTCCCTCGAGAGGGGAGAGGAAGACCTGCGGGCGCTCGGTTGTCCAATGGTCCCAATGGCGGTACATCAGGTCGTCAACTACGTAGGCCTGGGCCTTGTCGAGCTTAGGGTCGGAATCCTTAGGAGTCTTGACCGCGCCTGGTACCGTGGAAGAGTAGAGAAGCCATTTCCCGTCCGGACTCAGCCTGAATTCACTCACTCCGGCCTTTATCTCTGTCACCTGCTGAGGTTTCCCGAGGCTCTTTCCATTGAAGGGAGCCTTCCAGATCTGGCCGCCCTGGACGTAGAAGATGTATTTTCCGTCGGGGGAGAATCTCGCGTTGGAGATGCTTCTGCCCTCTTTGGTAAGTTGTACCTTTCCGGAACCGTCAGTCCCCATGAGGAAGAGATTTCTGCAGGTCCGGTTCTCTTCGATGGACGTGTAGGAAACTCCGTAGAGGATGCTTTTCCCGTCAGGGGAAAGGACAGGGTCTGACAGACGTCCCAGGCTTAGAAGCGCCTCAGGGCTCATCAGGCCGTCCTCAATTTTGATTTCTGAAGGGCCGATGTAGGCCGGCCCGGCCTCTTTTTGGCTACAGCTCATTGTCGAAAGCGCCACGGCCATGGCCATGGCAAAATAATGGATTTTCATTATATATCTGTGTTTTGGTTTTCATATAGTTTTGTGGCATCGGCCAGCTTCGACGCCAGGTCGGAACGCACTCTCTCAGGGGAGAGCACCTCTATTTGGGAGCCCAAGGCCATAAGGGCCTGATAGAAGTCATATGAAGGATAGACCTTGACCTGGACGACTACGGGCCTTTCGGCCGTTCCCCGGCTGTCGCCATCTAGGATCTTCTGCCTCGGGAAAGGCAAGTCTCTCAGGTACATGCCCTCTTTGTCGGTGCAACGGAAGATTATGGTTTCAGGCTTCCCTTGCTTGGGAGGAAAATACGCCCCGTAGCTGGAGGCCATCTTCTCCTCAAGCGAGAAGCCGGCAGGCATCTTGAAATTCGAGTCCATGATTTCCAGACTCATGATCCTATCCAGCGAATATGTCCTTATCTCCTGCCTTTCTTCTGAATAGCCGACCACGTACCATCTTCTCTTGTCCTCCATGACCCCGTAAGGCTTGAGATGCCTTGTCTCGGCTTCCGCTGACCCGTATTTCTTATAGGTGAAGCAGATTTTCCGATTCTCTTCCATGGCCCGGACAATCGTCATAAGCCAGGTCTGGCCGGAAGGCACCTCGGAAACGACGATTCTTCCGCTTAGGCTGCCTTTCTTGAGTTCCTGGAGCTGGCCTATGGAGAAGGCGTTTATCATCCATGCCGCCTTGCCCCTCGAGTCAAGGTCTTCCGGAGAAATGAAGAAGAGATTGGTGCTGCGGTTGCATCTTATCTCTATCCCGGTGATTTCGGCGATGCTGTCCCTCATATTGTAGAAGGACCTCTTGGGAAGACGGCAGCCGAACCTGGACTCCCATTTCGCGTCCAGGCTGGGAAAGTCGATGCCCTCGGGGCTGGCCGACGAAATCGTGTTCACGAGAAAAATCCACTTGTTCAAGATCTCAGTAACCATCGCTCAGCTTATCTTGCTATAGTCAATCTTCTGGAATTTCTGGTTCCTCAGCGCCGAGACCAGCAGACGGTTCTCCGGGCCCTGGAGAAATTCGTCTCGGCTCAGTACAGCTTCGGCATAGTCATGAGCCTCCTGGAGGATTCTTCCATCCTTAGCCAAGGAAGCGATACTCAGATTTATTGGCAGACCGCTCTGCTGGGTCCCTTCGAGGTCTCCCGGACCCCTCATCTTCATATCCTCTTCGGCCAGCTCGAAACCGTTGTCGGTCTGGCAGAGCAGTTCAAGACGCTTCCTGCTCTCCTTGGACATCTTGTCTCCATGGACAAGGATGCAATAGGACTTGTCCTGGCCCCTGCCCACACGGCCCCTCAGCTGATGGAGCTGGCTCAGGCCGAATCGCTCTGCACTCTCTATGACCATGACCGTAGCGTTCGGAACGTCAACCCCAACTTCGATAACCGTCGTAGAGACAAGAATGTCGGCACGTCCTTCGGCGAAAGCCTTCATGTTGAAATTCTTCACATCATTGGTCTGCTGGCCGTGGACTATGGCGACCTTGTATGGCGGGAAAGGGAAGTCGCGGACAATGTTTTCGTAGCCCTGTTCAAGATTCTTGTAGTCGAGTTCCTGGCTCTCGAAAATCAGTGGATAGACCACGAAAACCTGCCTGCCGAGGGCGATCTGGTCCCTCATGAAGCGGTTCAGCGCGGGCCTGCGCGAATCAGTTATCTGCATGGTGACCACAGGCTTGCGTCCAGGCGGCATCTCGTCTATCACGGACACGTCGAGGTCGCCGTAGAGGGTCATGGCGAGGGTGCGCGGAATAGGCGTGGCCGTCATCACGAGGACATGAGGCGGAATGCCGTTGTTTGTCTTGCCCCATAGCTTCGCCCTCTGGTCAACTCCGAAGCGGTGCTGCTCATCGATGACCGCAAGACCGAGGTTGCGGAACTTCACCGTGTCCTCGATAAGGGCATGGGTGCCGACGATGATTCCGATGGAACCGTCCTCCAGCCCTTCATGGATCTCTTTTCTGTCTTTCTGCCTGGTGCTGCCTGTCAGCAGGGCGACCTTGACCCCTGTAGGAACGAGATATTTCGAAATATTGGCGAAATGTTGCTGTGCGAGGACTTCTGTCGGAGCCATGATGCAGGCCTGGAAGCCGTTCCCGATGGCGATGAGGGAGGCAAGAACCGCGACCATCGTCTTGCCCGAACCGACGTCTCCCTGAAGCAGACGGTTCATCTGGCGCCCGCTGACGAGGTCTGCCCTTATCTCTTTTATGACACGCTTCTGTGCTCCGGTCAGCTCGTAAGGAAGGGACTCGTAGCACTTGTTGAAGGCGGCACCCACCTTGGGCATCACTATCCCCCTGGAAGAGCGGCTTTTGATAAATTTCTGTTTCAGAAGCGAGAGCTGGAGGAGGAAAAGTTCCTCGAACTTTAGGCGGTAGGTGGCCTTTTCGAGGGCATATTGGTCGCTCGGGAAGTGGATGTTACGGATGGCGTAGCGAAGCCCGACAAGCCCCTTCTCCTTGAGGATGTATTCTGGCAGAGTCTCCTGCATCCGGTCCAGACAATTGTCCAAAGCCGTGTGCATCAGCGTATTCATGACCTTGCCGGTGATGCCGGAATTTTTCAGCTTGTCTGTCGAGGGGTAGACTCCAGTCATGACACCTCCCGCAAGGGCCGAATCAGCCTTGTCGATTTCAGGATGGACCATGTTCATCCTGCCGTTGAAGATGTTCGGCTTTCCGAAGAAGATGAAGGTCCTCCCTGGCTCAAGCTGGGTCCAGGTGTAGCGTATACCTCTGAAGAAGACAAGCTCCATGGTGCCGGTCCCGTCCGAGACAAGGCAGCTTAGCCTCCTGGCGGCGTTGAAAGCTATCGTCTTGGAGTCCGGCCCCGGCGTTGAACCGTCCTTTTCGCAGACCACGCCTCCGCTTTTGGACAAGAGACTGGTCTGGATGACGGTAGCCTTCAGCTGGATGAAGGATGTGTCCGAAGGGATAAGGTCTCCGATATTCTGGAAGCCACTCCTGTCTATATAACGGAAAGGGTAGGTGCGGATGAGGTCTCCAACCGTGTGGACGTCAAGTTCCGAGGCCAGAGCGGCGGCGCGTTTCTCCCCCACGCCTTTCATGAATTTTATGTCGGTGTCCAGGTCTGGGAGAAACATATATAGTGCTTTCTTTTGGCAAATATCGGAATTTCCAGGATTAATTCGTAACTTTCCATGCCCAAATGTGGATATGGAATGCGAGAGGCTTCGTGAGATGAGTGTGAATATGGAGAAGTTGGTGATTGACAATGAGATTTTTTTCGCCGGGGTCACGCAGGCCCTCGCGGAGGGAAAGAAGGTGACGATACCTCTCAAAGGCTACAGCATGCTTCCTTTCCTTCGGGGAGGACGGGACTTGGTTGAACTTGAAAGGCCGGAGGGAGAACTTCGTGCCGGAGACATTGCCCTTTACCGCTGGCGGGGAAGGTGGGTTCTGCACAGGGTGATCTCCGTGGATGGTGAGCGTATTCTTGCCTCCGGTGACGGGAATTTGAGAGGAGTGGAGGATGTGAGGCGGGAGGATGTGGCAGGCAAGGTGATGGCGGTGCTTCGTGACGGAAAAGTAAGGGTGGACCCTTGTTCGGATCGGGAGCTGCGCCGTTTCAGGCTCTGGCAGAGCTTGAAGCCTGCGAGGCGTCTTCTGCTTGCCGTCTGGAAAAGGCTGCCGTGGAACCTTTGGATTCTGAGGGAGCAGAGGACTGAGGCTCATGCCGGGCCCCGGCTGCGGGATTGAAAGAGACATTAAAACAAACCGATAGAAATGAAGATTAAGACTGGCTTCGTCATGAGAACGGTCATGGGACTGAACCTTGTGAGTGGAGAGGGCCTCGACAAGGCCAATTATACGAAGATGGTGAAACTCAATGATTCAGCCGCCTTCCTATGGAAGGAAGTGGAGGGAAAAGAGTTCACGGTGGAGAATCTTGCGGATCTTCTCAAAGGGGAGTACGGCATTGATGACGCTACTGCCGGCCATGATGCCGCAGTCATCGCGGCCAGATGGAAGGAAATCGGCCTGCTTGAAGACTGACCCTCCCCGAATGCTGACCCTCCCCGAATGCTGACCCTCCCCGAATGCTGACCCTCTCCGAATGCTGACAATATGCTCCTGCATGTCCCGAAAGCTGACCATAGCTACGGCCATTTTCCCGAAAGCAGACTGCCCAGCCGGCCCTGAGATATATCCGGCCCGATGAAGAAAATCGCCGCCTACATACGCTGGTTCTGGAAAACGTCCGAAGGCGTCCATGGCCTCATGGTCATGAACGTAATCTTCGGCTGCCTGGTCGTCGCCATGAACCTGATCTTCATCTGGACAGGCAAACTGGCCGTCGACCTTGCGAGCGGCGACGCCTCCATCGAGGGCCTTTCCGAGCCTCTGGTCTGGGCCTGCGCCGCGCTCGTCCTCGTCTCCCTTATGCGAATGACCGTCGGGGCGTGGAACTCCAGGCTTGCAAGCCTCGCCTCCGCCAAACTGACCTTCATCCTGCGAGGCAGACTCTTCTCCAGCCTTCTTCAGAGCCAATGGCAGGGCAAGGACAAGTTTCATACAGGAGACAGCCTCAACAGGGTCATGACCGATTCCGATGCCATCGTTTCCCTCGCCTGCCACGAATTCCCGAACTTTATCGTCACCCTCGTCCAGCTCGGGGCGGCCTTCATCTTCCTCGCCTCCCTCAATCTCAGCCTCGCGGTCGTGATCATCATAGTGGTGCCGCCACTCTTCTTTTTCGCGAAATATTTCTATCGCACCATGCGCGGCATGAACAAGGGCATCAAGGAGAGGGAGAGTCAAATTCAGAGCCATCTTCAGGAAAGCCTGCAGCACAAGACAGTTATACAAACCATGGACAAGGCAGACTTCGTTGAAGGCCAGCTCTCCTTCCTCCAGAACGATGAATACGGAAAAATCGTAAAGCGAACGGGTTTCTCAGTCTTCGCCCGTGTCATATTGAGTTCCGCCTTCATGGCCGGTTATCTGATAGCCTTCATCTGGGGCGTCTTCGGTATATCCCGGGGAACGCTGACCTACGGCCTCATGACTGCCTTCCTCCAGCTTGCCGGCCAGATTCAGGGCCCGATCCGAAGGCTTTCCGAACAGCTCCCGTCCTTCGTTTCCGCGACAACATCGGCAGACAGACTGCGTGAATTGGAGTCTGCCCCGAAGGAGGAAAGAGGCGAGCCGCAGGTCCTCGATGGGCCTCTGGGAATCTCCGTGGACCACCTGACCTTCCGTTATCCTGACGGCGAGGAAGATATTTTCCGCGACTTCTCCTGGGATTTCAAGCCCGGATCCCGTACCGCCGTGGCAGGGGAGACCGGGGTTGGAAAGAGCACTCTTATCAGGCTGATGCTCGCTCTGCTCAGGCCGGACTCCGGCCATATCTGGCTCTATGAACGTTCGATGAAGGCTGAGGTGTCCCCTTTGGCAGAGACATCCCCGGCCACGAGAATCAACTTTGTCTACGTTCCTCAGGGCAACTCCCTTTTCAGCGGCACCATCAGGGAAAATCTCCAGATGGGCGACCCGGCCGCCTCGGAAGAGAAGATGTGGAACGCACTTGACACTGCGGCCGCCGGCTTCGTCCGTGAACTCCCGGACGGCTTGGATACGGTCTGCGGAGAAGCCGGAGCCGGACTCAGTGAAGGCCAGGCACAGAGAATCGCCATCGCCCGCGGCCTGCTCCGCCCCGGAAAGATCATGCTGCTTGACGAGTTCAGTTCTTCGCTCGATCCCCAGACAGAAACCACTCTCATGGAGAACCTTACTGGAGGAAACAAGGATAAGACCATGATTTTCATTACGCATCATGAAAGAATTGCCGATTACTGCGATTCCATCCTGAGGCTGGATAAAATGTCTCCGTCCCCGGACAGACACTAGACAAATATTTCCGCTAAAACCTAAACTATATAGAAAATGAATAAATCGATACTCGCCCTTACGGCCGCCATCGTAGCCAGCCTCGGACTCCAAGCATGCTCCGGCGGCGGTACTAAGTCCTCCACCTCAAAGCTGCCAGTCTACCTCGACCCCGACAAGAAGGTAGAAGCTCGCGTAGAAGATGCACTCGCCCGCATGACTACGGCAGAGAAAATAGACATAATCCACGCCCAGAGTAAATTTTCCTCCGCCGGCGTTCCCCGCCTCGGCATCCCTGAATTCTGGACCGATGACGGCCCTATGGGCGTTAGACCGGATGTCCTCTGGGATGAATGGGAGCAGGCCGGACAGACCAATGACTCCTGCATAGCCTTCCCGGCCTTGACCGCCCTCGCCGCCTCATGGGACGTAGATCTCGCCACCCTCTACGGAAAGAGCCTCGGCGAAGAGGCCAATTATCGAGGCAAGAACATGATTCTCGGTCCCGGCGTCAACATCATCCGTACTCCTTTCGGCGGACGGAATTTCGAATACATGAGCGAAGATCCCTTCCTCGCTGGGAAAATGGCCGTCAACTATGTCCGCGGCCTCCAAAACAACGGGGTCGCGGTCTGCGTGAAGCATTTCGCCCTCAATAATAATGAGGATAACCGCTTTACCACCAACGTGATAGTCGATGACAGAACCCTTCGTGAAATCTATCTCCCCGCCTTTGAGATGGCCGTCAAGGAAGGCGGCGCCTGGGGTGTGATGGGAGCCTATAATCTCTACAAGAATCAGCATAATTGTTATAATGAGGTCCTCACCAACCAGATCCTGAAGAAAGAATGGGGCTTCGACGGAGTTTATATATCCGACTGGGGCGGAACCCATGACACGGAGCAGGCAGTCAAAGGAGGACTCGACATGGAATTTGGTTCATGGACAAACGGCCTTAACAATGGTTCGCAGAATGCCTATGACTCATATTTCCTGGCAGATGCCTATGAAAAAGGAATTGAAGAAGGCAAATATGACATCTCCACTTTGGACGAAAAGGCGCGCAGGGTGCTCAGGGTCATGTTCAGAACCGACGTCCGCAATCGGCCGAATACCGGCTCCATGAATTCGGAAGAGCATTATTCAGCCGCGAGAAAAATCGGCTCCGAAGGTGTCGTCCTTCTGAAAAATGAGGGAAACATCCTACCTCTCGATCCTTCAAAGGGAGGAAAAATCCTTGTCGTAGGAGAAAATGCCATCAAGATGATGACCGTCGGCGGTGGCTCAAGCTCCTTGAAAGTTCAGAATGAGGTACTCCCTATCGAAGGCATCAAAGCCGCTCTCGAAGGCAAAATGAGCGTCGACTATGCCCGCGGCTATGTCGGCGATACTACCGGCGAGTACAACGGAGTGGTAGCCAAGCAGAAACTCTATGACCCCAGACCTGCTTCCACCCTTATCTCCGAGGCCGTCTCCAAGGCTTCCAAGGCCGACTATGTCATCGTTGTCGGAGGGCTCAACAAGGCCCCTCATCAGGATGACGAGAGTTATGATCGTACCGACTACGCCCTCCCTTACGGCCAGAGCGAACTCATAGAGGCCCTGGCGGCGGCTAATCCGAAGATCATCTTTGTCAACATCTCCGGCAACCCTGTCGAACTCCCTTTCATCGGCAAGATTCCGGCCATGATCCAGGCTTGGTACCTCGGTTCTGAGGCCGGCAACGTAATAGCCGACGTACTCACCGGCAAGGTCAATCCTTCTGGCAAACTGCCTTTCACATGGTATGCTCGTCTGGAGGACTGCGGAGCTCATGCTCTCGGGGCTTACCCGGGCAAGGCGAATGGAACTACCTATCTTGCTGGCGGTTACGAGGCTCCGAAAGTTGACGAGGAGTACAAGGAAGGCATATATGTCGGCTACAGATATGAGGACAAAGAGTCCATCACTCCAACCTTCGCCTTCGGACACGGTCTCAGCTACACGACCTTTGAATTTACTGGTGTGAAGCTTTCTTCCAAGTCTACGAAGGACGGGGCGATGACTTTTACGGTCGGAGTGAAGAATACTGGTTCATGCGATGGTGCTGAGGTTGTCCAGCTTTATATTCATGACAACGAAGCCTCCGTTGACCGTCCGTATAAGGAACTCAAGGGTTTCGCGAGGGTCTTCCTCAAAGCCGGTCAATCCGCCAACGTCAAAATCACCATAGACAAACGCGCCCTAAGCTTCTGGGACACCAAAACCTCCGCATGGAAGGCCGAGCCCGGCACCTTCACCGCCCTCATCGGCGACTCCTCCGACAACCTGCCTCTAAAAGCCACCTTTGACCTGAAATAAGCCGGGCGGGCCGCGGGCGGCTAGGTCCGGTCCCCGGCCCTCGGTCACGGCTCGTATCTTTATCTCTGACGGGATGTAGATTGGCTTAACGTCAAAAAGGCCATCCATCCCGTACAGCTCGTACCTGCGGACCAGTTTCATGATGGCGCCATGACTGATACGCAGAGCTCCTTCTCAATGCGATAAGGAGGCACTCCTTGCCGGTACTCCATGACCGCCCGATAGCGCTCTGGAATTGTTGATTTGCTAGTTGGCATAAATCTGTTTTTTATGTCCAACTTCTGGGGCGCGGTCCACTTTTTGGGAAAGTTTATTAATGGTGGAGGTCGTAGTTGATGATAGTGTTTTTTTGTAAATTTGCACTTAATGGCTTACCGGAGGGAAAAGAATGTGCTGGAGAGGTGATGGATGAAAGAGGCGGAGGGGCGATTAGCCAAGAGGGAAGTTGCTGGAAAGACAAGAATGGATTCTGCTGACAAGAATAATGTGGTGAGTGCCGGGCTGTCTTCCGAGGGGAAGAGCCAGCGCCCGATTTATCTTTTTACAGACGGAGCGGCGAGCGGGAACCCTGGCCCTGGAGGCTGGGCCGCGATTTTGGTTTGTGGCAAGCTTCGTAAAGAGATGAGCGGAGGTTTCATCAAAACGACCAATAACAGAATGGAACTCTTAGGGGTTATCATGGGCTTGGAAGCGATAAAGTGGACTCATGCCAGGGTTGAGGTTTGGAGCGATTCGAGTTATGTGGTAAAGGCTGTCAATGAGGGCTGGCTCCGGAACTGGCAGGCCACGGGCTTTAAGAACAAGAAGAACGTGGACTTGTGGAAACGCTTTCTTGCTGTGTGGGGCAGGCATGAGGTGACTTTCCATTGGCTTAAAGGTCATGCCGGCCATCCTGAGAATGAGCGATGTGATCGTATGGCCGTGGATGCCGGGGCAGGAGCTTTTTCGAGAGGAGAGCAGCTGCCGCTCGACGAGGGTTATGAGACCTCGGAATGACCCAGGATGCTGAATGAGGCCATGTGCTTGAAGGGTCCGAGTGCGGGATGAGGCCATGTGCTTGAAAGGTCCGAGTACGGGATGGACCCGATTGCGGAATGAACAGATATTTAATTTTGTAACAATATGATAAACAATAAATTAACCGTAGGAATCACCCAGGGCGACGAGAACGGAATAGGTTATGAAGTCATAATAAAGGCTTTGGCTGATGCCCGCATACTCGATTCTTTCACTCCGGTAGTCTACGGCTCTTCCAAGATATTCGGCTTCTACAGAAAGCTGATCCATAACCTTGACCCTATGGACGTGTACTCGATCAATTCAGCCAAGGATGCCAAGTTCCATAAGATCAACATCGTCAATTGTATTCCAGACACGGTTGTCGTTGAGCCTGGACAGGCAAGCGAGGATGCGGCAAAGGACGCAATCACGTCTCTGGAGACGGCAGTCAAGGACCTGAAAGATGGCTTGGTGGATGTGCTTGTCACTGCTCCGATAAACAAGCAGAGCATGGACAAGGTCGGTTTCGGATTCACGGGACATACGGAATTTCTCCAGAAGGCTTTCGGGGCCAAGGATGTTCTCATGTTCATGGTGTCAGACAGGATGCGTATCGCTCTTGTGACCCAGCATATCCCGATCCGTGATGTGCCTGCTGCGATCACTAAGGAGAAAATTCTTTCAAAACTCAGGCTCATGAAGTCTTCTCTTCAGAGAGATTTCTGCGTTGATGATCCTAAGATAGCCGTGCTGGGTCTGAACCCTCATTGCGGTGACGGAGGTCTTCTGGGGAAAGAGGAACAAGAAGTCATTATCCCGGCGGTCAAAGCTGCCCAGGAGGAGGGCATCAATGCCTTCGGCCCATATTCTCCGGACGGTTTCTTCGGGCTCGGAAACTATTCCCGCTTCGATGCGACTTTGGCTATGTATCATGACCAGGGACTTGCACCTTTCAAGACTATTTCTTTTGCGGACGGTGTCAATTTCACGGCGGGACTTCCTGTAGTGCGCACTTCTCCGGACCATGGAACGGCCTTCGAGAAGGCCGGTAGGGACGAGAGCGACCCTCATTCCATGATTTCGTCTATCTTCGCGGCCATAGATATTTATCGCAACCGTGTTGCTTATGACAGGATTCAGGCCGGCAAGATGGTTGAGCGGGAGCTCGATGACAGGCCGGAGCGCGGCTCCTATCGTGGTCCGCATCAGAGCTATCAAGCAGAGGAGATGTCAGATCCTGATGTAGATTTGAAGGAAGAATAGACAGCACTGACGACTTCGTCAAGTTTTTGATTTCCGCCGTGGGCTTAGGTTCATGGCGGTTTTTATTGCGGTTTGGCCGCCCCGAGGTCGGCTGGCGAAATACCGCCACCCGACGGGGACGTGGAATCGGCTGGCGAAATACCGCCACCCGACGGGGATGCGGAATCGGCTGGCGAAATACCGCCACCCGACGGGGACGCGGAATCGGCTGGCGAAATACCGCCACCCGATTTTTTTAGCGGTGCGGATGGGAAAAAGGATGGAGAGACTGACAATTCGGCAGGGCTATGGTGTCAGATGGCGGATTGCGAGGTGGTCAGTGTGACGGGAGCGGAAGGTTTGAGGAGGTGGCTGAATTTTTGTTATGGAGAAGACGGGAAAGAAGTTGAGGCAGTGGAATTTTGTCGGAATTAGGTAATTGTTTATATTTGTAGGATTGTTGTTTTCGGTGGCCGGCCGTGGAAATGAGATTGCAAGATCGGCAGAAAACGGTGGCCGGACGAAGCGGAAGACGAAGTGGAAGACGGGTACGGACGAGGCAGAAGACGAAGTGGAAGACAAAGCGGGGGCGGCTGCTGACCGTTGGGAGGGAAGTGATGGCCGCGGGACGACTTTTAATTTGAAAATCAATCAACTATGGGATTTGTAGTAAATGCGATAAAGAAAGTTTTCGGCACTAAGTCCGAGAAGGATATGAAGGCCCTCAGGCCGGTCCTTGACAAGGTGCTGGAAGCGTACAAGACAATCGACACTCTGTCGAACGATGAGCTCAGGGAGCATACGGCCCGTCTGAGGGAGGCTCTGAAAGAGGTTGAAGCCCCTTTCGAGAAGCGCATCGATGAAATCAAGCAGAAGCTTGAGGGTAGTGATACCCCGGTCAAGGAGAAGGAGTCCCTTGCCACGGAGTCGGACAGACTCGTGAAAGAGGAGGATGAGGCCATTGAGAAGAAACTTGATGAGATTCTGCCTGAGGCCTTCGCTATCATGAAGTCAACAGCCCGCCGTTTCGCAGGCTCCGACACTGTGGAAGTCACCGCGAGCGACTTCGACAGAAAGCTCGCCGGCGAGGGCCGCGACTTCGTGAGCATCGAAGGAGACAAGGCCATATGGAAGAACCATTGGATGGCCGGAGGCAACGACATCAAATGGGACATGGTCCATTATGACGTTCAGTTGATTGGAGGCATCGTCCTCCACCAGGGCAAGATCGCCGAAATGGCGACGGGAGAAGGCAAGACCCTCGTGGCCACCTTGCCTGTATTCCTCAATGCGCTTGCCGGCAAGGGCGTTCACATGGTCACGGTCAATGACTACCTCGCAAAGCGTGACTCGGAATGGATGGGACCTCTCTATATGTTTAACGGGCTCTCTGTCGACTGCATCGACAAACATGAACCTAACAGCAGAGGCAGGAAGAACGCTTACGATTGCGACATCACTTTCGGAACAAACAGCGAGTTCGGATTCGACTATCTGAGGGACAATATGGCCACGAGCATGGACGATTTGGTGCAGAGAAAGCATCATTTCGCCATCGTGGATGAGGTCGACTCGGTCCTCATTGACGACGCGAGGACACCGCTCATCATTTCGGGAGCTGTGGCAAAGGCTGATGACGACGCCCAGTACCTGGAATTCAGGCCTTTCGTGGAGTCGCTCTACGATCTCCAGAGGAAGCTCGTCACCCAGACGCTGAACGATGCGAAAAAGGCGATTTCAGCAGGAGACGAGACCAACGGAGGCAAGCTCCTGCTCCGTGCTCAGAGGGGCCTTCCTAAGTATGAGCCTCTCATCAAGTACATGTCGGAGCCTGGTATCAAGCAGATTTTCCAGAAAGCGGAGAATTTCTACATGCAGGACAACGAAAGGCAGATGCCTGAGGTCACGGATCCGCTCTACTTCGTCATAAACGAGCAGCAACATTCTGTCGATATGACGGATAAGGGCCATGATTACCTGGCTTCGAAGGTCTCCAATCCTGACTTTTTCGTCCTTCCGGACGTGGGAAGCATTGTCGCCGACATCGAGAAGGACACGACCAAAAACGCCATGGAGAAGCAGGACGCAAAGGATAGGGTCATGGAGGATTATGCTCTCAAGAGTGAGAGGGTCCATACCGTCATCCAGCTTCTTAAGGCCTACGCCATGTTCACGAAAGATGTGGATTACATCATAGTGGACGGCCAGGTCAAGATTGTGGATGAGCAGACGGGACGTATCATGGAGGGACGCCGCTGGAGCGACGGTCTCCATCAGGCGGTCGAGGCCAAGGAGAATGTGAAGGTCGAGGCCGCCACCCAGACCTTCGCCACCGTGACCCTGCAGAACTATTTCAGGATGTACCATAAACTTGCAGGTATGACCGGTACGGCATCTACCGAGGCGGGCGAGTTCTGGAGCATCTACAAGCTTGACGTGGTGGAGATTCCTACCAACAGGCCTGTCATCAGGAAGGATAACGATGACCTTATATATAAGACTAAGAAGGCCAAGTACGCGGCTGTCATCAACGAGATTGTAAGGCTCAAGGAGGCCGGAAGGCCGGTGCTCGTGGGTACCACCGACGTTGAGACTTCCGAGCTCCTGAGCAAGATGCTCACTCTCCGCGGAATCAAGCACAACGTCCTGAATGCCAAGCAGTTCGCCAGGGAGGCGGAAATCGTCGCTCAAGCCGGACAGACCAGCACCGTGACCATCGCGACCAATATGGCCGGCCGTGGAACCGATATCAAGCTTTCGCCGGAGGTGCGTGCCGCGGGCGGACTTGCCATCATCGGAACAGAGCGCCATGATTCCAGACGTGTCGACCGTCAGCTGCGAGGCCGTGCCGGACGTCAGGGCGATCCTGGTTCCTCTACCTTCTACGTGTCGCTCGAAGACAAGCTGATGAGGCTCTTCGGCTCCGAAAGGATAGCCTCCATCGTTGACAGACTCGGCATGAAGGATGACGAGGCTCTTGAGAGCCCTATGCTTTCGAAGAGTATCGAGAAGGCCCAGAGAAAGGTTGAGGAGAATAACTTCGGCATCCGAAAGAGACTTCTGGAATATGACGACGTCATGAACTATCAGCGTGAGGCCATCTACGCCCGTCGCCGCAACGCCCTCTCTGGAGAGAGAATCGAAATCGACATCATGAATATGATGGTAGATACGGCGAGCGTCATCGTAGACAAGACTCAGGGCTTTTCCTTTAAGGACTTCTCCGACTACATCATGGCCCAGCTTTCCATAGATCCGGGCTTCGACGAGGAGTGGTACTCTTCCGCAAAGCCTGATGAAATCGCCGACAAGCTTTACACCCATATGCAGGAGACCTACCACAGGCGTATGCAGGCCATGATAGACAAGGCCTGGCCTGTACTCAAGGACGTCTATGAGAAGCAGAGCAACCTTTACAAGATGATCGCCATCCCGGTTTCCGACGGCCGCAAGGCTCTGAGAATTTCTTATGACCTTCAGAAAGCATATGAATCCGAGGGCAAGGAGCTGGCGAAGGGACTGAGCAAGATCATCGTCCTCTGGCAGATTGACGAACATTGGAAGCAGCACTTGCGCGATATGGACGACCTTCGTCAGAGCGTGCAGAACGCAGCCTATGAGCAGAAGGACCCTCTCGTAGTCTACAAACTCGAGAGCTACAATCTCTTCGCATCAATGCTGGAGAGTCTCAACAAGGATGTCCTCTCCTTCCTCTTCAGGGCCTTCATCCCGCTGAGGGACCCGGCGGAGGCTCCTGCTCCGAGGCCGCAGAGAAAGCCTGATGATGTCATGAGCCAGATGCGTGCCGAGCATCAGCAGCTTTCCACCAACGGGGCTTCTCCAGCGCAGAAGGGACCGGCCCAGAATATCTACAAGAATGTAGGCCGTAATGACCTCTGCCCTTGCGGATCCGGGAAGAAGTTCAAGAACTGCCACGGCAGATTTATGAATTAGGGCTGTTCTGAGACGGAGAGTCTCTGACGACGGACTCTGGGGAGCCTGGCGAATTTTCAGTACACCATGAATAACAACAGCAAAGTGGAATCGACAAGCAACGTCAACGAGGTCAGCAGGATTTCATCCGGGACCGTATTGAAGGGAGAAATATCTTCGCAGAATGACATCAGGATCGACGGAACCTTCGAGGGTAAGATTTTTTCGAAGGGCCGCGTGGTCATCGGTGACAAGGCCCTCATCAGTGGCGACATAATCTGCGACAACGTGGATCTATGGGGCAAGATGACGGGCAGCCTCTATGTGAAGGATGCTCTCAGCCTCAAGGAAGGCTGCGTGATTAACGGCGACCTCCATGTCAAGCGTCTTGTCGTAGAACTCGGAGCAAAGTTTGACGGCAATTGCAAGATGCTTCAGGAAGGGGAATTCGACAAACTTGCCTCCAGCGTCACGGGGAAGGATTCTTCCGCCGAGCAGCTGCCCAAGACTATCGGCACCGTGGTGAATCTGGGTGCTCCGCAGGCCGCCAGAAACTGACGCGTAGTGTTTGCGAAGGGACGGGCTTTGCTGAGGAGCTTTTGCGGCGGAGTTGACCTTTGCTGAGGAGTAGGAGGTACCGGGAACGGTTCTCCTAACTTATGTGACAGAAAATATTCTATGGCAGAGCCTGATGCGAAATTTCGAATCCAGCTCTCTCTTTTCAGCGTCTCCATGTGAAGATGGCGCAACTGGGAACGCTGTGATGCAGGGACTGAGCGCTGACTCTGCGCGAGAGGAGTGGTGTCGAAGAGCCGGTGGGGAGCAAAGTTTGCTGTGTTTTCTAATCAGTTTATTCCAAATGTATTGTGAAAGGCTCGAACTTTGCTCCCGAGACGGATCTGAATCGTGGGGTATTTCTCCAGCCGACCGCGAGGCCTGTTCCGCGTCCCCAAAATCGGCTGGCGGTATTTCGCCAGCCGACGGGGCTCGGAATTATTTTGAGGGGGAACGATTTATTCTTAAATTTGAGGCCGGATTAAAACTATCGAAAGGTGGCCGGAAAGGGATTTGCTGAAACTGACGGACTCTGTAGGAAGATCGTGGAGGATGCCCAGAAGGGTATCTTCGCACCGGTCTACCTCTTGATGGGCGAGGAGTCCTTTTACCCCGACCGCGCCTGTGAAGCCGTCATGAAGTACGCGCTCACGGATGAGGAAAGGGACTTCAACCAGACCGTTTTCTACGGGCTGGATACCGACGCCGACACCGTGGCCACAGAGTGCCGGACCTATCCAACCTTCGCTGACCGCAGGCTCGTAGTCCTCAAGGAGGCGCAGAACATGCGCAGCCTAGAGAGTCTCGCCGCCTATTGCGCCCAGCCCTCCGACTGCACAGTCCTCGTGATAGTCATGCACGGGGCCTCGGCGGACAAGCGCAAGGCCCTCTACAAGGCCTGCGCCAAGAACGGAGTAGTGCTTGAATCCGCGCCGGTCAGGGATTATGAAATCGACCGCTGGCTTCTGTCCTATTACCGTGACCTCGGACTGCAGATCGACCCTGAGGCCGCGGTGCTCATAGGGGAGGCCGCGGGCACTGACCTCAGCCGCATCGCCGTGGAAACGGACAAGATGCTGAAGAACCTGCCCGAGGGGACGAAGAAGATAGAGGTCAAGGATGTTGAGGCCAACTTCGGTATGAGCAGGCAGTACTCCGTTTTCGAGCTGACCAAGGAGCTTTCCGTCAAGAACGCTCCGAAAGCCCTCAAGATCGCGGCGAGCATAGGGACTAGTCCGCGTTTCGCCATGCCAATGGCCGTGGCTGCCCTCTACAACCATTTCAGCCGGATTCTCAAGTACGATGCCCTTCTCCAAAAGAGTGGAGGCAGACCCGACCCGAAAGACAAGGCCGCCGTCCTCGTCGTGAGCCCCTACTTCTACAGGGAGTACGAGACGGCCGCGAGGAATTATCCCCTCGCCAAGTGCCTCTCCGTCATGGCCCTGCTCGAAGAATACGATTACAAAGGAAAGGGTGGAGCTTCGGGCGAAGCCTCTCCGGACGAACTGCTCATAGAACTGGTATCAAAGATACTTAACCTTTAGACTATCCGATATGGGATTGATTGAATGTAAAGAAATTACGAAGACCTTCGGCGCCAAGGTGGCGCTCGACCATGTCAGTCTTGACGTGCCGGAAGGAAAAATCTTCGGTCTGCTCGGACCTAACGGGGCGGGAAAGACCACGACCATAAGAATTATAAACCGGATCACCATCCCGAATTCCGGTACCGTCCTGTTCCAGGGCCGCCCTATCACGGACGACGACGTCCAGAAAATAGGTTACATGCCGGAGGAGAGGGGCTTGTACAGAAAGATGCAGGTTGGGGAGCAGTGCATGTTCCTCGCCAGGCTCAAGGGAATGAGTACCAACGACGCGAGGCTGGCCCTCAGGGACTGGTTCAAGCGTTTCGGCATAGAATCATGGTGGTACAAGAAGGTGGAAGAGCTTTCGAAGGGCATGGCCCAGAAAGTTCAGTTCATAACGACCGTTGTCCACAGACCCCGGCTCATGATCCTCGACGAGCCTTTCTCCGGCTTCGATCCTGTCAACGCCGAACTTGTCCGCAAGGAGATTCTGCGCCTGAAAGACGAAGGAGCAACCATCATCCTTTCTACTCACAATATGGAGTCGGTCGAGGAGCTCTGCGAGAATATAGCCCTCATCGACAAGTCCCGCGTTGTCATAACCGGAAGAACTGATGAGATAAGACGCAAATACGGCCAGAATCATCTGGAGCTTGTCTATACCGTCCATATTTCCGGCGATGCCCCCGACCAGGTCCTCTCTCCTGTGGAAGGGGTCTTCGGAATAGTTTCCGACACGGACAACGGCGGAAGGCACACGGCCGTCCTTTCGGTGTCCAAGCCGAAGAACGAAGTCCTTGCGGCTATCCTCTCCCAGGGGCTCGACATCAACTCGTTCAGGGAACTGATGCCTAGGATGAACGACATTTTCATTAAACTTGTAACTGAAGGAGTCTGAGCCATGAAACTGAGAAATATAGAAATAATCATAGGCCGTGAATACCTGACCAAGGTCAAGAAGAAGAGCTTCCTGCTCGTGACCTTCCTGGTGCCTGTACTTTTCGCCGCCCTCATGGTCCTTCCTACCCTGATTTTGCTCGGGGCGAAGCAGAAGGCTCAGAAGGTGGCTGTAGTCGACAAGAGCGGCATAGTCATGCAGAGGCTGAAGGACGACGCCCAGGCCACCTATGTAGACTGCTCCGACATGGACCCGGACAGCGTCAAGGCCAAGCTCGGAGAGATGGGGCTTGACATCCTCTTGTCCGTCTCGCCGTTGGACACCGCCTCCAGGACGCTGACCGCCGAGACCTTCTCGGCCAAGCCTATCGGCGTGGAATACAGGGACGCCCTCCAGGACAGCCTCGACGCCGCGGTCGAGGACTACAGAATTTCCATGACCGGAATCGACGGACTCAAGGACATCATCAGCGACATGAAGTCCGACGTCAGGCTCTCCACCTATACCCTTGACGAGAACGGCAACGCCAAAATTTCTTCCTCGGATGTCTACATGATGCTGTCCCTGGTGCTCGGAGTCATCAGCTACATGTTCATAGCCATGTTCTCCGGCCAGGTGATGTCTTCCGTGATAGAGGAAAAGAGCTCCCGAGTCATCGAGGTGCTCATATCTTCGGTCAAGTCGACAGAGCTCATGATAGGAAAGATTGTCGGCGTGGCCCTCGTGGCCCTGACCCAGTTCGTGATGTGGATTGTGCTGACGGGCTTCATCCTCGGTATCGTTGGAGGCGTGGTCGGCTTCGACAAGGTGAAGGAACTCACAGCGCAGCCTGAGGTCTCGGCAGCCATTCAGACCGGCGTGCCGGGAGTGGATGCCGCCGGCATGACAGCCGCCGACAACGCCTCGGCCGCTCCGGGCGAGATGACGGCCGTGGTGACCACCCTCGCCTCCATCAACTGGGGCGAAATCATCCTGGTCTTCATCGTCTTCTTCATCCTCGGCTACCTCCTCTACGCTTCGATGCTCGCCGCCATCGGCTCGGCTGTCGAGAGCGCGGACGACTCCCAGCAGCTCTCGCTCTCCGTGACCACCCCGCTGCTGATAGGCTTCTTCATAGCCTTCTATACTTTCAACGCCCCGGATTCAGGCCTTTCCTTCTGGGGTTCGATAATCCCGTTCACCTCGCCGATTGTCATGCTCGCGAGGTTGCCTTTCGGAGTCCCGGCCTGGCAGATTCTGCTCTCCGCCGTCCTGCTCCTGCTCACCTTCATAGTCTTCGCCTGGCTCAGCGCGAAAATCTACAAGGTCGGCATCCTGATGTTCGGCAAGAAAACTACGTATAAAGACCTTTGGAACTGGTTGCGTCAAAAGTGATGAGAAAGTATATCTTCATACTCCTGACCTCCATCGCCCTATTTTCCTGCGGCAGAAAGGCTTCCGGCCCGGCCGAGGCTTTTGAAAGGCTGGCGGCGGATTCTCTCTCCTCCGATTCTTCATGGGCCTTCGGCAGGACCATGGTCTGGAGGAGGGTGGCTATGGACGGCTCCCGTACGGGAGTCCAGGCCACTTCAGCCAAAGACGTGGCCGAAAAGATGGGCAGCGTCGAAGGTGGAACCTACTACGCCCCCGACGGCAGGAAGTTCGCGGCCGGGACGGCCACGGCGAAAGTCGCCTCCCTTCTCCTTTCCGTCCAGGACTCCATGGTCGACGTCAAGGAGGTCATAGCTCAGTGTCCCGGAGGAATGGAGCGGGGCTATCCTGAATCCGCTCTCGGGGACTGGTTCGTGGACAACATGATGGCTGCGGCGGAAAAACTTTCGGGAAAGAAGGTCAGTTTTGGCATCGTCAATACCGGCGGGATCAGGGAAGATATGCCTGAGGGTGATGTCCTTCGTGACGACATCCTCTCGATGTTCCCGTTCAAGAACAACATCTGTTACCTCGAACTTCGCGGGAAGGACATCAGGGTCCTTCTCGAACAGCTTGCCGCCACTGAGTGGCAGGTGGTCGGCGGAGCCAGATGCGTGGTGAGGGACGGGAAGCTGGTCTCCGCCGAAATCGACGGGAAGCCGATCGATGATTCCGAGATTTACGGGGTGATGACGATTTCTTTCCTGCTTGACGGTGGGGACGGAATTTCTGTCGCCCGCAACGCCAAGACTCTGGACATCTACCCGCAGTACGTTATGGATGTCATGCTCCCTTACGTGGAGTCTCTCGGCAAGGCCGGAAAGCCTATAGAATACGCCACAGACGGTAGAATTAAGATTGAGAAGTCATAGTCATGGAGAATAAATTCATCAAGATATTGCTCGCCTGCACCGCCCTCGCCGGCCTCGCCCTCGCCGCCGGTGCGGCCGGGAAGAAGGATCAAGGCCCGAAGGGTCTCACGATTCTCCATGTCAACGATACCCACAGCCATTTCGAACCGCTCCGGAGCGGAGAAGAGAAGGGGATGGGGGGAGTCATAGAAAGGGCCGCCTTCGTAGATTCCGTAAGGAAGGCCGATGGTGCCGACAAGGTCCTCCTCCTCCATGCTGGGGACTTCAGCCAGGGCACTTCATATTTTACGAAACTCCATGGCGACCTTGAGATCGATGTGCTCAATGCCATGGGCTATGATGCAGTCTGCCTGGGGAACCATGAATTTGACAATGGTGTCGAGGAACTTGCAAGAAGGCTGAAGAAACTGAACATGCCAGTGGTCTGTGCAAATTACGATTTCTCCTCCTTCGAGCTCGGTAAATATGTGAAGCCTTACACTATTGTCTACAAGGCTGGCATGAAAATAGGAATTTTCGGCTTGTTGACCGACATAACGCGGACTGTCTCGAGGACGGTTTCCGATCGCATTCCCCGCCTTGACTCCATAGAAGAAGCCCAGAGGTGGGCGTCGTATCTTAAAAACGAGGAAAAATGTGACCTTGTCATAGCGCTGACACATATCGGCTATGACTCAGAGGACTTGACCGACCCTCTCCTTGTCCGCTCGACACGTGGCATCGACCTCGTCATCGGAGGACATTCCCACAGTTTTCTCGACTCCATGAAATTCGAATATAATCTTGACGGCCTCAAGGTCCCTATCGTCCAGGACGGATGCTGGGGCCTGTATATAGGTGAAATAAAACTATAAGCTATGGCAATTCAGAAGAATGGCAATGCTCCGGAGGCTTCGGCCTCCATGGCTCAAAGACATAAGCAGATACTCGACATCCTCCAGCTTCAGGGGAGTGTCTCCGTCATAGACCTGGCGGAAAGACTGAACGTCTCCGAGGTGACTATCCGCAAGGACCTGACCACCCTCGAACAGCTCGGCAAACTTTACAGGACGCACGGCAAGGCGATTCCTATCTCGCCTTATATCGGAGACAGACATGTCAACGAGAAGGAGAAGCAGCACGTGACCGAGAAAAAGGCCATAGCCATCGCCGCGGCCGCCCTCGTCAAACCTCAGGATTCGGTTCTGATGGCTTCCGGAACGACTATCCTCTATGCCGCGAAGGAAATGGCCGAACTCCACAACATCATGGTCATCACGGCTTCAGTCCATGTCTCGTCCATGCTCTCCCAGAACAAGGACATCAACGTGGTCCAGCTGGGTGGCATGGTCAGGGACACTTCTGTTTCCGTGGTAGGGCCTTTTGCGGCGGATATGCTGCAATATTTCAACTGCAACCTCTTCTTCATGGGCGCTGACGGAGTAGATCTTGATTTCGGCGTGACCACCACCAATATCATGGAGGCAACTCTCAACCGCAAGATGATAGAGTCCGCCCAGAGGACGATTCTCCTCGTGGACAGTTCGAAATTCGGCAAGAAAGGCTTCAGCAAGATTTGCAATCTTGACAAGATAGATGACATCATCACCGACGACGGCATCCCGGAAATCTATCTTGAGTCCCTCCAGGACCAAGGGATCGAAGTCACGGTCGCAAAGACAAAGCAATAGACCTGCCGTGCTTTTTGCTGGCAGGCCTTTGCCTTGGATATGTTTACAAAATCCCGAGCAGACTTGATCGGGCCTCCATGGCGGCTCCCATCGGGCCTGCCTTGTCCATAAGGGAGGAGTAGCAAACCTTCGTATCCCTTGTGATCAGATTCAGGGCGTACCTCTTGATCCCCGACATGATAGGGTCCATGATGTAGCCCTTGGCGGCGGAGAGTCTTCCACCGATGACCACCAGCTCCGGGTTGAAGATGTTGATAAGGCCGGCTATCGCCCTTCCGAGAATCTGCCCGCCCTCTTCGGTCTTCTCTATCGCTACCACGTCTTCTGCCTTTATCGCCTCGATCAGGTCATCGAAAGTCAGCTCTTCGCCGGCCTTGTATTTCGCGGACAGCATTGAGGCCCGGCCTGCGTTCAGGGCTTCTTTGACCTCGCCGAGTATCGCGCTCCCGCTGCATCCGGTCTCGAGACAGCCGATTTTCCCGCACTGGCAGATCTGGTTGTTGTCGAGGAAGGGGAAGTGGCCTATTTCTCCGGAGAAACCTGACTTTCCGCAGTAAATACTCCCGTCGAGGATCATGCCCATGCCCAGACCCCAGCCTACGTTTATGAAAATCATGTCCTTCACCTTTCCAGCGAGTCCCCCGCACATCCATTCCCCGAAGGTCATGGCCCGGGAATCATTGTCTATATGGCAGATGGCCCCGAGCTCTTCTTCCAGTACGTCTTTAATAGGCCGGTCGCCGAGGTCGTAGGAGTAACTTATCCCCGTCGTCGGGTTGACCCTTCCCGTGAGATCGATTCCATATGCAAGAATTTCTTCCGAAACATAGCCGTGCTCTTCGAGCGTGGCTCTGATCGTGGCGCAGAAGCCGCGTACGGATTCAAGGCGGTCTTTCAGGTCATACTTACACCATTCGAATGTGTCGATGATCTTTCCGCGGAAGTCTGTCACCACCATGTTGTATTGCTCCCTCATCACGTCGATTCCGACGAGGAAACCGGCCCTTCCGTCCAGACCGTAGATGCTTGGTCTCCTTCCTCCGCTGGTATCCTGCTTGCCGAGATCCGTCATGAAGCCGTCGTAGATCAGTTCTGTCAAATTCTTGGTGACCGTCGGTATGCTGGCTCCGAGGATCTTGCTGAGGTCCGAGATGCAGTAGTCCCTGTAGATGCACTTGCGCAGGATTTCGGATTTGAGCCTGTTGTCCAGCCTTTTCGCTATATCTTCTTTTATTATCCTTCCGTCCATGATATTTTCCTCCATTATTTTTCAGCCTTGCCGGATTTCCGGCCCCAGGCTTCCCAGTATTTTTCTATCTCTTCGAGGGTCTTCCCGGTCGTTTCAGGTACAAGCTTCCACATTATCAGCATGTAAGGAAGGCACATGAAGGCGAAGAGGAAGAAGGTCCCGGCAGGGGAGCGCCAGGCGGAGACATTGTCCGTGTCGAGGAACCATGGGGTGAGCTGGGCGATGAGGTAGGTGCCGACCCAGAGGGCAAGACCCGCGATGCTCATTGCCAGGCCGCGAATACGGTTCGGGTACATCTCGCTGAGCAGAACGAAGACCACCGCACTGATGGAGATCGCCTGCGCGAAGATGTAGAGCAGGAAGAAGGTCAGCAGGAAGGAGGCAGGAAGGGCGTTTCCTGTCATGAAATAGATGCCAATGCAGACCAGGCAGACAATCATGCCGCTCACTCCGTAGTAGATGAGCTTCTTTCTTCCGACCTTGTCGATGATGGAAGCCGCGAGCACGGTAGTGAGCATATTCACGATCCCTACCAGGAATTGGGAGAAGAGGGAGGCGTCGCCGGAGAAGCCTGCGTTCTCGAAGATCGTCGGCCCGTAATAGATGACCGCGTTCACTCCCATGAACTGGCCGAGTATGGCGATGCAGCTTCCGATTACTACAGCGGCCATGATTCCCTTCTGGCGGAGATATTTCCATTCCGATTCTTTCTCCTGACGGGCCTGCCTCCGGCTTAGGAGCCAGCGCGGACTTTCCGGAATGAAGAGGACGAGGAAGAAGAATAGCAGGTCCGGGATGGTCTCGCAGCCGAGCATCCCACGCCAATATTCGGAATTGAACATTCTGGAAGCCAGGGCGCTGTCCGCGGACTGGGTGTCGGCGTTCTTGAGGATGATGAAATTGATGAAGTAGGCCAGCACTATTCCGAAGGTTACGGCGAGCTGGTAGAGAGAGACCAGCATCCCCCTACGCTCTGGAGTGGCTACCTCCGATATATAGATAGGGGAGACGATGGAGACGATACCTATGCCGATCCCTCCGACTATTCTGAATACTACCAGCGAGTTCATGTCGGGCGAGACGGAGCAGCCTATCGCGGAGATGCTGAAGAGGAGCGCCGCTATGATCATGGACTTCTTTCTCCCTATGGTATCGCTGAGAATTCCGGCCACGGCTACTCCGGCTATGGAGCCGAGGATGGCGCAGCCACCGTACCAGCCGAGCTGGATGGCGTTGAGAGAGAATTGCTTGGCTACCACTCCGTTGGTGCCGGAGATTACGGCAGTGTCGTAGCCGAAAAGAATGCCTCCCAGGGCTGCGACTATGGTGAGGAAGAGGATATAGCCGAAGCCAACGTCAGTTTTGAATCGGACCATGACCTTTTATTTAATGTCGAAATACTCCTTGTAACGGTCGTAGAGATGGCCTGCCTGGAGGTAAGCCGACTGCGGACTCATAAAATGCGAAAATTCGAAGGTAATGGCCTTGTCATAGCCACAGCGCCTGGCAGCCTCGAGCTTCAGGCGCAGCTTGTCGAACTTGATAGGAAAGAAATGGATAGGCATATCCCTGTCGAAGGTCTCGGCGTTGGTCCAGCATTGCATCCCGTACCTGTCCGCCAGCTTCTTGTTGACCGTGAAAAAGGCGTCAAGCTCGTCATAGTCGATGTGCCCGTCCTGAAAAGCACAGGCGTCGACATAGTCATGAATTCCGTCGAAAATTTCGTTCCATTCCTTCTCGTGCTGCTGGACCGATACTGACTGGTCCTTGGTCAGCTGGTCCGAGGCTGCGTCGACCGCCTTCTTGCCGTCTATCCATGGAGATATGAAGGTCGGCAGGCCCTTCGGATGAGCCTCGGTCATGGAGACTTCCTTGCATTGCTTCCCCATGGCCCTGAAACAGTCTATGGCCCCCTTCGTCTGACGACTTATCTCCGTGGAGATGTACCAGCCGCCGAAACTATCATATTTCTTTCCGTAATTTTCCCAAATTTCGTCGATTACGTACTTGTTGCACTCGACTTCGTTGTCCATGTTCCCAGTGTCCCAATAGACCCCAGAATCATAGAGGCCAAGCCAGAATTTCATGCCGTATTTCTGTGCGAGGCGGCAGAACATGTCGATAAGATCGACCGAAGGCATGTAGCAGCCTTTTGACAGGAGATACTTGGAAGGGTAGGTGATGAATTTGCGATAGCCGCAGCGAATGTCGATTACCGTGTCGATGCCGATGTCCTTCATGTACTGGAAGTCCCTGTCCCATTCTTTCTCACCCCAGTTCTGGTGGGGTATGTCATGGGAAATTTCGTCCAGGAAGGTGCCCGTTATCGGCAGGGCGTCTCCCTTCTTGACTATCAGCTTCGATTCTATATCCTCGTCTTCCTTATTTCCTTCAGCTCCTCCCTTCTTGCCGCAGGCCTGGAGCAGGGCGGGAACGGCCATCAGCGACGCCGCGGCTATTCCCGCGTCTTTCAGAAATGTTCTTCTGTCGGTCATTTTTCAGATTATTATCGGTTATTGTTTAGTCAATAGTTCGGTAAAATTATAAAAGTTACACCGCGGCGCGAACGCCGTAGAATAAAAGTTCTTTGAAATCAGTGTTATTTAATCGCATGTTCGGAGATTTTCCGGACATTGCAATAAATCGATC
>Ga0256406_1000141_pt1 | contig 136060 bp, 137 predicted proteins | sample RumenRJG_03DNA_FD_185986 | JGI IMG/M metagenome (GOLD analysis project Ga0256406, IMG submission 185986) | Bovine rumen microbial communities from Lethbridge, Alberta, Canada - RJG_03 | ecosystem: Host-associated > Mammals > Digestive system > Stomach > Rumen | place: Canada: Alberta... | reverse complement strand
CTCCGAGAGCACGGCTTCCACTTCCTCCGCAGTGGAGGAGGATACCGTTGAGGTGCCGGGTTTCACGGGTATGACCGTCGAAGAGGCGACAGCGGCAGCAAATAAGCGCGGGATCGGAGTCCGGAGAAAATCGACGGAAAGCTCGGATCAGTACGATGAAGGGCAGGTCATCAGCCAGGATCCGGTAAAGGGTACAAAAGTCAAAAAGGCAACGACGGTTTATCTGACGGTCAGCAGCGGGAAGGCGGCGGTGACGGTGCCTTCCGGTCTGGTCGGAAGTTCCCAGTCGGATGCGGAGAGCGCGCTGACCGGCGCCGGGCTTGTCCCGAGCGTTGAGCTGAAGAGCGACAGCGATGTCGCGGTCGGAAATGTTATCTCCGTTGATCCTGAGGAGGGAACCGAGGTCGAATCCGGCGCGACCGTAAAGCTTTACGTCAGCAAGGGCGGAGATACGGTCAGCGTACCGGATCTGCGCGGCTATGACGAAGATACGGCAAAATCATCCCTGTCAAACCTCGGACTGAAGTATGAGGTGACGACGGGATCGAGCGGATCCTATGGCGAGGGCGAGGTTATCAAGATGAACCCTGCGCCGGGCAAGCGCGTGGCTGCCGGTACGACGGTCACCCTGACCGTCAACGGCGGTGATTCAGATGATACCGGCAATTCAGACAATACCGGAACGACCGGTACGGCGAGCGGAAAATACGTCTGTAAAAAGACCTTCGCCGAGCCCTCTGATTACAACGGCGGGTCCGTCAAGATGGAACTGATTCAGGACGGGAAGACGACGGTCATCTACGACGGAGATAACCCCTGGGCGAACGGGGATTATTCGAAGCCGATCGAGAGTTCGAGCGGATCGACCGGGACGATCTACATCTATGAAAATGGCGTGCGCAAGTGGCAGTACTCAAATGTTGAATTTGAGGCGGAATGATCGCTTATGCGCGGAAGAATAATCAAAGGCATTGCCGGATTCTACTATGTTTTCACAGTGGGATCCGGCATCTGGCAATGCAGGGCGCGCGGCATTTTCCGTAAGGACGGGAAAAAGCCGCTGGTCGGAGATGAGGTGGAAATCGAGATCACCGATGAGGCGGACCGTGAAGCCAGCGTCACAGAAATCTATCCGAGAAAAAATGAACTGATCCGGCCGTCTGTCGCGAATGTGGATCAGGCGATGATTCTTTTTGCAATTGCCTCTCCGGATCCGGACGCGTTGCTGCTCGACCGTTTTCTGGTGATGATGGAGCGTCAGAACGTCCCGGTTTTTCTCTGTTTCAACAAGCTGGACCTGGACGGCGGCGGTCTCGCGGAACACTGGAAGCAGATCTATGAATCCTGCGGATACGATGTCCTTCTGCTGAGCGCACGCATGGATACCGGTTCGGATGAGCTGCGCGCGCGTCTTGCGGGAAAGATTACCGTCATGGCCGGTCCCTCCGGTGTCGGAAAATCTTCGATCACGAATCTCATGCAGGGGACGGATGTGATGGAGACGGGTGAGATCAGCAGGAAGCTGCGCCGCGGAAAGAACACGACGCGCCACAGCGAACTGATCATGCTCGATGATACGACGATGATCTGTGACACCCCGGGATTTACTTCGCTGTATATCCCGGACATGAAAAAAGAAGATCTCAGGTTTTGTTACCCGGAATTTTCGGAATATGAAGGAACCTGCCGGTTTTCCGGCTGTGTGCATATCAGTGAGCCCGGCTGTGCGGTTAAAGCGGCTCTGCAGGCGGGAAGAATCGCAAACGAGCGGTACAGCAGTTACAAAAAACTGTATCAGGAACTGGACGATCAGGAAAAAAGGAGATATTGACATGTATAAGCTTGCACCATCTATTTTATCTGCAGATTTTGCGCATCTGGGTGATCAGATCGCGATCCTGGAAGAGAACGGGGTTGAATGGGTTCACATCGATGTGATGGACGGAGCGTTTGTTCCGCAGATTTCTTTCGGCATGCCGGTCATCAAGTCGATCCGGAAGAGTACGAAGCTGTTTTTCGATGTTCACATGATGGTCGAAGAGCCGGGCCGCTTCACCGAGGTGCTGAAGGACTGCGGAGCGGACATGATCACCGTTCATGCGGAAGCGTGCAGGCATCTGGACCGTACGCTGCAGGCGATCCGGAACTGCGGCATGAAGGCAGGTGTCGTCCTGAATCCTGCGACGCCGCTCTGCGCGCTCGATTATGTGATGGACCGTCTTGATATGGTTCTTCTGATGTCGGTGAACCCGGGATTCGGCGGCCAGTCGTACATACCTGCCGTAACGCAGAAGATCCGGGATCTCCGCAAAAAACTCGACGATGCCGGACATGCGGATGTGCCGATCGAGGTGGACGGCGGCGTGAATGAGAAGACCGTGGATGAAGTGCTGGACGCAGGCGCAGAGATCCTTGTGGCCGGTTCCGCTGTATTTAAAGATGATATTGCCGCGAATGTCCGTATGTTCCATCAGAAGTTTGCGGAAAGAAAATGAGGAAAAAACATTGATTACAGTGATCGTATCCGGAGGAAGCGTCGATGAGACGTTTGCCTCCGGATTTCTTGACACGGTCAGGCCCGATTGCATAATCGCCGCTGACCGCGGATATTATTATCTGAAGAAAATGGGAGTCGTCCCGGATCATATCGTCGGAGATTTTGACAGCCTCCCGAAGGAAGAGCATCTCCCCGATGATCCGGATGTCGGGATCCACAGGTTCCGCCCGGAAAAAGATGATACCGATACGGGAATCGCGGCTTCCCTCGCGGTCCGCCTCGGTTCGGATGAGGTATATTTTCTCGGAGCGACCGGGACGCGGGTGGATCACATGCTCGCAAACATCGCGCTCCTTGCGGCTCTCGAAGCGAAAGGCGTCACGGGCCATATCGTCGATCCGCACAATCGGATCTCATTTCTTTCTTCTCACGGTGAGGAGAGAGCCGGATCGGAACCGGTTCGTTTCGCGCTGGAGCGTTCCGGCCAGTTCGGAAAATACGTGTCCTTTGCCCCCTTCGGCGGACCGGTTGTCGGCCTGTCCCTTTCCGGGTTTAAATATCCCCTCCGGAACCGGACGCTTTCTCCGGAGGAGACACAGATGCTTGTGAGCAACGAGATCACCGGTGATGTGGGGGTAGTCTCGTTCACCCGGGGCGCGCTGCTGATGACGGAGAGCCGGGACTGAACCGGATCCTGCGTCAGTTCGGGCCGCTGCGTTTCGATTCAGCGGAAGCGCGGTTCATCTTTGCGATGTCCCGGGCGATACTCTGCAGGTGCGCCGCCTGCTCCGGCGTGAGGTCGTCGATTTCGATCATCGTTCGGTACTTATGATCCATCTCAAGCAGGTAATCCGTCGTGCATCCGAAGAAGAACGCGATGTTCCGGATCTGTTCGACGGCCGGGGTGATGTTGTTGTTTTCCCAGTTGCTGATTGCCTGTTTTGACACATTGAGCCGCGCGGCGAGCTGGGTCTGGGATAGATTTCCGGCCTCGCGCAGCTCCCTCAGACGTTCTCCGATCATAATCTGCCTGCCTTTCTACTCTGTTTTTCATAATCGTATTCGAATCCAAAGAGCACGAAAAAATACAAAAGTATCGGGATACAGGACGACGGATGGCTGTCTGATCAGATATGATCAGGCGGCCGTTTTTCTGTTTTTGCGGGCAGAATGACAGGAAAAGCAGGATGATTTCCCGTCAAAACGGGGAGAACAGATGGGGACAAAACGATAAATATCAGTATATTAAAAGATATACGACGGAAGCGCGCATACGACGGCTCAAAGATTCTGAAAGGATTATCCACGGCAGATGACGAAAAATGCGGAAGGAGGTATTTATCATGAGGAGAAATAAGAAGTTTGCATTAGAAAAAGGTCCGGCGATTCTGCTGTCCGGCATGCTGCTATCGGCGGGAATCCTCGCCGGGTGCGGCGGAGCAGGCCCGAAGGGCAGTGAAGGCGCCGGTCAGACCTCGTCGTCAGAAAGCGTGAAGCCGTCAGAGAGTGCTTCTTCCGCCGTGTCCGGAACCGGAGAGGCGGATAACAGGGATACAAGCGGCACCCATCTGGAAATGACCCTCTGGGATCTCTATTACCCGGAGGGGTGGCAGGAGAACGAGGACCACAAGGGAGACAGTGAAACCAGCAGCTATTCTCAGCTGGAGTATAAACAGGGCGAGAACGTCCTGATCAATGTGAATATTTCTGCCACAGTAGAAGACTGCAGCGGGTACCGGAATTTTCTGCATACGGCAGATATTGACGAACATGCGCTGGCGGTAGACAAGACGGTGGAACAGCAAAATATCGGCGGGGTACCCTGTGTATTCACCGAGACGGTCAGCTGGGGAGAGCCGGTTCTTACCTATATGGGAAGGGATACCGCTTCCGAAACCACGGTGACGGTAAGTCTCTCCGGCGAGTACTCAGATCCGGCTGCGGATAAACTGATCAGGAACCTGGCGTTTCATCTCAAGGATACCGGAAACACGGATTATCCCTGGCCGTGGGAGGGAGAAGCATTTTCTGCCGATCGCGAGCATTCAAAGATGATCGCGGATACCACGATTCATTCGGTATGGGTTCCGTTTGAGGAGCCGCTTCTGGCATACGATATTTTCAGCGGCAGAATGGCTGCGGTCGGGGACCGTCTGTATATCCTGCTGGATCATGTTCTGTATGAATATACGCTGGGAGATACGCTGACGCTGAAGAGCACCATGGATCTGGATGACGATTATGAAGAGATTTCTGCGGACCGGAACGGAAATCTGTATCTGACAGGCTTTATGTCGCCGATGCTGACTGTGAAAGATGGCAAGATCGTCGCGACAAACGACGACATCGACCAGGCAGTGATACACAGCAGCGGGACATGGGGGCTTTCCTGGTTCTACGGATCGGCCCCGGAGAAAGTGGTAATCGACGGGAGCAAGGCTTCGAAAGAAGCATGGCCGGTTATTTCCAGAGACCGGATCAGGGCAGCCAGCCTGAGCGAAAACCATATTTTCATAGCGGGTGAAGATCCGGACACAAAGAATGAGACGGTCTGGATTCTGGATACCGAAGGAAATCAGCAGATGGAACTCGGAAATCAGGAATTCGGAGGAGAACAGTCTCTGGGAAGTATCACAAATGTTCAGGAGACCGACAGCGGATTCATCGGTCTGGACGGAAATATGAGAGAACTGTTCTTCTGGAAGAGCGACGGCAGCCTGCTGGGATCGGCAGAGGACAGCGAGCTTTTCGGAACAAATTATCCCTGGATCAGTACAGCTGCAAGGCTGTCAGACGGCACCGTACTTGTGGGCATGACAGAGGACAGGGCGGACAAGTCGGCGACCGAGTTTGTCGTTTACAGAGTCAGTGGGTTTTAAAGAGAGGAGAAGGTATGAGATACGAGATAAAAGGCGGAAATCTTCCGGTGGTGGAGTGCTATCTTCAGGCTGGTGAATCCATGATGACTGAGAGCGGAAGCATGAGCTGGATGAGTCCGAATATGAAGATGGAAACAACATCCGGAGGGGGACTGAAAAAGATGTTCGGCAGGATGTTCTCCGGTGAAAGCATTTTTCAGAACCGTTACACGGCGCAGAATGGAGAAGGGATGATTGCATTTGCCTCCAGCTTTCCCGGTTCGATCAACGCGGTTGAAATCAGTCCGGGGAAAAGTGTAATTGTGCAGAAAAGGGCTTACCTCGCCGCCGAGGGAAGTGTGGAGCTTTCCATGTACTTTCAGAAAAAACTCGGGAAGGGACTTTTTGGAGGAGAGGGTTTCGTCATGCAGAAGCTTTCCGGGAGGGGCACCGCATTTATTGAGATTGACGGCTTCGGCTGTGAATATACTCTGAAAGAAGGTCAGGAAATGATCGTGGACACCGGTTATCTTGCAGCCATGGACGAAACCTGCACCATGGATGTGGTGACGGTGCCCGGAGTAAAAAATATGCTGCTGGGAGGAGAGGGCGTTTTTAATACGGTGGTTCGCGGTCCGGGAAAAATTATTCTTCAGACCATGCCCATTTCCAACGTTGCAGCGCTTCTTGCACCGTATTTTCAGAATAAATCCTGATTCGCCTATTTTGTTTCCGTATCGGTTTCCTTTCTGATCACAAAGAGATTGCCGCGCGCCGCCCGGATCGCCAGCGCCGTGCGGTTTGGAAGACCGGTCTTTTCCGGCAGGTTTTTCACCAACGCCGCAGGGCAGGAAGCCCCGACTTCTGTAAGTCGTGGGAGAAATGCCCGTTTTAGCGGCGTATTTTCTTTATACAACATTGTTCTTCACGGCGATGTCCATCAGTACGAGCCCGGCGGAGGCCGTGCGCAGAAGCTGAACGGCTATGTCTGCAGCCGTAATCTGGACCGACATCCTCCTCAGTTCCTCGTTTTGCGTCTCCGGCTCCTTTTTCCGGCGGACCAGTTCGGTTACATCGTAGAAATACGCAGCCCGAAAGCACTCGCCGTCCACTGTGACGAGTTCTTCCCCGGCATAGCGGAAAGCAGATCCGTCCGGCAGACGGTAAATATTCTTCGCTTCCAGCCAGCCTGATCTTCTCTCAAGCATTCCCGAAAATTCGTCATAGGTCATCAGCACCTTGCCGCACATGATCTCGGAGATCTCCGCCATGCGTCGATTAACCAGCATCGATACACCATTTTGTCGAAAGAAGACAGGCCCTAACGTAAACTCATCCAGCGTTTCCCAACAAAAACACGCCTGATTTGCAAGAGGCGCGATGCGGGCAGACAGTCTGGTTTCATGGAGCGTCCAAAACCGGCCAAAACCGGTCGATATTGAACTTCATTGCAATCAGGCCGCTGTTAGCGTATAATGTACGTGCTAATTTTGTGTTGCTTCGAGAATACAGAAGAAAAACAGAAAAAGCCTCTGAAAGAAAGAGTTTTAAAGGAGATATAAGGAGATATGAAATTAGGAATCGTCGGACTTCCGAATGTAGGAAAGAGTACACTGTTTAATTCACTCACGAAGGCGGGCGCGGAGATGGCAAATTATCCGTTCTGTACGATCGATCCGAACGTAGGAGTCGTTCCGGTCCCGGATCACCGTCTGGATCTGCTGGGTGAGTTTTATCATTCGAAAAAGGTGACGCCGGCGGTCGTCGAGTTCGTCGATATCGCGGGTCTGGTCCGCGGAGCCTCGAAGGGTGAGGGCCTCGGAAATCAGTTTCTCGCGAATATCCGTGAGGTGGACGCGATCATTCACGTCGTACGATGCTTCGATGATGACAATGTCATTCATGTCGACGGAAGCGTCGATCCGCTTCGTGACGTTGAAACGATTGATCTCGAGCTGATTTTTGCAGATCTGGAGGTTCTTGAGCGCCGCATGGCAAAGACGGCGAAGTCCGCCCGCATGGATAAAAAGGCGGCGGCGGAGTATGAGATGCAGAAGCGTCTGAAGGAACATCTGGAGGCGGAAAAAGATGCGTCCCTGTTCGAACTGCAGGATGAGGAAGAGGAGAGCTGGTTTGCGGAGTACAATCTTCTGACCGCGAAACCGGTGATCTACGCGGCAAACGCAGGGGAAGAGGACCTTGCCGACGATGGCGCTGGCAATGATTACGTTCAGAAACTCCGCGAATATGCTTCTGCCCGGGGCAGTGAGGTATTCGTGATCTGTGCGTCGATCGAGGAGGAAATCTCGGAACTTGACGACGATGAGAAGGAAGAGTTTCTCGCGGACCTCGGCGTGAAATCTTCCGGACTGGATAAGCTGATTCAGGCGAGCTATCACACGCTCGGTCTCATGAGCTTCCTGACGGCAGGAGAAGATGAGTCCCGCGCGTGGACGATTAAGATTGGAACGAAGGCACCTGTGGCCGCGGGAAAGATCCACTCCGATATGCAGCGCGGATTCATCTGCGCAGAGGTTGTCAACTATCAGGATCTCCTCGACGCCGGTTCCTACGCGGCGGCACGTGAGAAAGGACTTGTGCGGACCGAGGGAAAAGAGTATGTCGTAAAAGACGGCGACGTCATTTTGTTCCGTTTCAACGTCTGATCAGAAGAGAACGGGAGATCCGGTAACTGCGGGGAGATTTGCGCATGAACATGAATAAAAAGGGGTTTCTTGCGGCTGCCGCGGTGGTCCTTCTGACCGCGGCACAGGCAGTGCCGGCCGGTGCGGACACCGTGGAAGGTCTCAGGCAGAAAACGGCGGAAAATACGGCAAAACTGGAAGAACTGCAAAATTCGATCAATGATCTTGAAACGAAAAAACAGGAGATTACCGGTCAGATCAGCGGTCTTGACGCAAATCTCGTCACGACGATCGCCTCGGTTGATTCACTGAACGCCCAGATCGGGGATAAGCAGGAACAGATCAAGGAGACGAAGGCGAGGCTGAATGCGGCGCAGACGAAGAAAAACCGTGAGTACAGCGCCATGAAAAAGCGCATTCAGTACATCTATGAGAACAGCGGAGGGACCGGCTGGGCAGGTGCGCTGATCTCCGGAGCGGATGTTTCAGATATCCTTAACAAGGCGGAATATACGGAACAGATGTATGATTACGACAGGGAGTGCCTGGAAGAATATTCCGCGACGGTCGAAGAAGTCGACGAACTCGAGACGGAGCAGGAAGATGAAAAATCAGAGCTCGAGACGATGAAATCCGAGCAGGAATCGGAGAAGGCGGATCTGGAGAGAATGCTGGAGCAGGCGAAGGCGACGTCCGCGGATTATGATACGCAGCTCGCGGATGCGCAGGCGAGGGCCGCCCAATATCAGCAGCTGATCGGCCGGCAGAATCAGCAGATTCAGCAGCTCATCGCCGAGCAGGCGGCAGCGGCCGCGCCGTCCGGCGGAGCGGAGGATTCCGACGGCGTCGTCGGAGGAGGAACGGCGGGCGGTCAGGAGATCGTGAACTTTGCGCTGAATTATGTCGGGCATCCATACGTGTGGGGAGGAAACAGCCTTTCGAACGGGACGGATTGTTCCGGATTCATTCATCTTGTGTACGCACATTTCGGCTACAGTGTTCCCCGCCAGTCGGCGGAACTGCGCGGCGTCGGCAGAGGAGTTTCCTATGCGGAGGCACAGCCGGGCGACATCATCTGCTACGACGGACACTGTGCGATTTATATCGGCGGAGGGCGGATCGTTCATGCGTCGAGTGCGCGCACGGGCATCAAAGTCAGCCAGAACGCGGCATACCGGACGATACTGGCTGTGCGGCGCGTCGTCTGAACGGGACACAGAATGATAGCGGCTTCGCGGGTCATTTTTATGATCTGCGGGGCTGCTTTTTTGATGTCCGGATGCAGAACGCGGCGCTCTGTGTATATCCGGTAAAATGTGGCAAAATTGTGATTTTTCGTTTTGAGGTTGAATTATCCCTCTCCATAGACTAAAATAAATGCATAAGTGGTAAAAAGTGGTAAATAGTGGTGCAAAATGGAGGAGGGGAGTCTTCCATACACCGCCGTTTCGAGGTTGGCAGCTTATGTTCATGGGAGAGTACAATCATACGATCGATGCCAAGGGGCGTCTGATCATCCCGTCCAGGTTCAGAGACGAACTCGGAGATTCGTTTGTCCTGACGAAGGGATTGGACGGGTGTCTCTCGATCTACCCAAAAGGGGAGTGGGAAGAGTTTGAAAAGAAGCTGCGCAGTTTGCCACTTACCAGCAAAAATGCACGAACCTTCACCCGTTTCTTTGTGGCAGGAGCATCCGTGTGTGAACTGGACAGGCAGGGGAGAATTCTCGTACCGGCGACGCTGCGGGAATATGCCGGTCTCACAAAGGATGTGGTTCTGACAGGAAACCTGAACCGGATCGAAGTCTGGAGCAAGGAGAAGTGGGCAGAGAACAGCAGCTGCGATGATATGGACAGCATTGCCGAGGGACTTACCGAACTGGGCATTAATCTGTAAGGGCTTTGCTTATGAAAAAATTTGAACATACATCAGTACTGCTGAATGAGACAATCGATTCGCTTCGGGTAAAACCGGACGGCGTATACGTGGACGGCACTGTGGGAGGCGGCGGCCACGCACTGGAGGTGTGCAGACGTCTGTCCGCAGATGGGAGACTCATCGGGATAGACCAGGACGGTGAAGCAATAAAAGCTGCGCAGGATCGTCTTAAGGAATTTAAGGATCGTGTAACGATTCTGCGCAGCAATTATTGCGCCATCAAAGAGACTCTGGCAGGCATCGGAATCGGGAAGGTTGACGGAATTCTGCTGGATCTGGGCGTATCGTCCCATCAGCTGGATGATTCGGACCGCGGATTTACGTATCGGGAAGATGCGCCGCTTGATATGCGCATGGATACGAGACAGCCGCTTACCGCCCGGGACGTTGTCAATACTTACGGAGAAGAAGAATTGTACCGGATTCTCCGTGATTACGGGGAGGAACGGTTTGCGGGACGGATCGCAGGGCGGATCGTGGAAGAAAGACGGAAAGAGCCGATCCGGACGACAGGGGAGCTTGTCCGGATTATTAAAGAAGCGATTCCGGCAAAGGCGAGAGCGACCGGCGGCCATCCGGCCAAGCGAAGCTTTCAGGCGATCCGCATCGAAGTGAACAATGAACTCGGAGTCCTCCGGGACTCCCTTGACGACATGATTGATCTTCTGAATGAAGGCGGGAGACTTTGCGTGATTACATTCCATTCACTCGAGGATCGCATCGTCAAACAGAACTTCAGGAAAAATGAACACCCGTGCATCTGCCCGCCGGAATTTCCGGTCTGCGTCTGCGGACGAAAATCAAAAGGATTCGTCGTGACACGCAGGCCGATTGTACCGACCGAAGAGGAGCGGGAGAGAAACAGCCGTTCGAAGAGCGCGAAGCTCCGCGTGTTTGAACGGAAAACAGAACGATAGAAACCGGGGAAACCGCGAATGGCACAGGAAATTAGAAGGGTAAGTTCAAGATCGTACAAAAGACAGATGCGGCATACCGTCGAGGACGGAAACGCGGTCAGAGAGCCAGAGTGGAATCCCGGGGGAGAACACACGCGAAAGCAGGTCCCGAAAAGGAAAAGCGTACCGGGAGAACAGGGCAGAAGCCGGAAAAAGAAACCGGTCCGGCAGGCGAAGACCCGCAATCGCGCGACTCAGCGGAGACTTGATGCGAACCGGGCGAGGGAGACCCGCTTCGGCGTCGGGTATGTTGCTTTTCTTTGCGTTGTATGTATAATATCAGTGTTGCTTTGCATCAATTATCTGCATCTCCGTTCACGTGTGACGACACAATCGGTCAGGATCGCGTCAATGGAGTCCAATCTGTCGTCTCTGAAACAGGATAATGATGCATATTATAAGGAGGTCATCGCTTCGGTGACGATCGATGAAGTCCGGGACGCGGCACTGAACCGTCTGGGTATGCATTATCCGTCTGAGGATGAGATCCGTTACTACAGTACGAAGGACGGAAGCTATGTCCGGCAGTACCGGGATGTCTCCTGATCAGAACAGGTGGAATCAGTTTGAAAGAGAATCGAAAAAACAGACGCAGCCGTAAAATGCGCGAACGAAAAATCGGCGGACGGATGAGCAGAAAGCTGGTAGGACTGTTTTTGACAGTCCTGCTGGCTTTAGTCGGTTTAGCGGGAAAAATCACCTACATCAACGCGACAGAGGGCGACCGTTATTCCAGAATTGTACTTTCACAGGCACAGCAGAAGTACGAGAGCCGTACGATACCGTACCGGCGGGGCGACATTCTTGACCGGAACGGCGAGCTGCTGGCGACAAGTGAGAAAGTATATAATGTCATCCTTGACTGCAAGGTCGTAAATGATACGATCGAAAGCGCGGACGGGACCTCCGTCAAACGCTACTATGAACCGACGATCAAGGCACTGCATGATGTACTCGGCGTCAGTGAGTCGACGGTCCGTTCGCTTCTCGATTCAGATGAGACGAAGGATTCCCAGTATCAGGTGATTCTGAAGGGAATCCCGATCTCGAAAAAGCAGGCGTTTGAGAAATATACCGATACATCGGACGAAGAATACCGGAGCCTTTCGGATGAGGAGAAGGCGGAGCGCGCGAATGTCCGGGGAGTCTGGTTCGAGGATAATTACAAGCGTGTTTATCCGCACAATTCGCTCGCATGCGATACGATCGGCTTCACGTACTCGGATAATCAGGCTGACTGGGGGATCGAGGGATATTATGAGAATGTACTGAACGGCGTCAATGGCAGACAGTACGGGTACTTCAACACGGACACTGATGTCGAGCAGACGATCATACCGGCCCAGGACGGAAAAAACGTCGTCTCGACGATCGATATCAATATCCAGCAGATCATCCGCACGGCGATTGAAAATTTCAACAGCAAATATTCAGACGGTGTGTCATCAAAAAAAGGTGCGGAAAATGTCGGAGTCATCGTCATGGATCCGAATAGCGGCGAGATTCTCGGGATGGACTCGACGGACTGGTACGACCTGAACAATCCCCGGGATCTGACGTCCTTCTATACGGCGGAGCAGATCCGCGCGATGGACAACGACCAGATGCTGGATGCACTGAACAAGATCTGGCGCAATTACTGTGTTTCCGATGCCTTTGAGCCGGGATCCACATTTAAACCGGTCACTTCGGCTGCGGCGCTGGACTCCGGGGCGATCACAAATGAAACAACTCTTACCTGCGACGGCGGAGAGGCATTCAACGGAGTCACGGTCAAGTGTGAGCACAATCACGGAGATCTGAATCTGGAAGGAGCGCTCAAGTATTCCTGCAACGACTATATGATGCAGATCGCCAGCAAGATGGGTGCGAAGCAGCTTCTGGACTATCAGAAGAGTTTCAATTTCGGCTCGAGAACCGGGATCGATCTTCCGGGCGAGGGAACCGGCGTACTCTTTACGGAAGATTCTATGGGCGCGATTGAAAACGCCACGACCTCCTTCGGACAGGGTTTCACCTGTACGATGATTCAGGAGGCGGCCGCGTTTTCTGCGTGCATCAACGGCGGTACGTATTATAAGCCGCACGTTATCTCAGAGATCACGGACAGCAATGGAGCCGTGGTGAGCTCAAACGATTCAGTCGTCCGCCAGAGAGTGATCTCAAAGGAGGTCAGCGATACGATCCGGAAGGATCTTGTCTCGGTTGTCGAGTCCGGCGGAACCGGGCAGAAGGCGAAGGTCGAAGGCTACAGCATGGGAGGAAAAACCGGAACGGCTCAGAAACTCCCCCGTGGAAACGGAAATTATCTTGTCTCTTTCGCCGGTTACGCGCCGGCGGAAAACCCTCAGGTCGTCGTCTACGTCGTCGTGGATGAGCCGCACGTTGATATGCAGGATAACAACATCTATGCGACCGGTATCGCGAAGGAGATCTTCACAAATCTTCTTCCATATATGAATATTTTCCCGGATGAAGGAAACGGTGCCTCAAATAAGAGCGTCGGATCTCAGGATAACAGCGGCAATTCGCAGGGACAGGTCAGTGACGCTGCCGATTTTGATCCGGAATCCGGAGGAAACCGGACGGCGATCGGCGCCGACGGAAATACCGGGAGCGGAACGCAGGACGGTGAAAATGCCTTTTCAGAGGGCATGACAAATGAAGAGCAGAAAAATCTGACAGGTTGATTTGATAGGGGGAGTTATGGCTATTTCGATAATCTTACCGGTGTTGATTTCATTTGCAGTCAGCGCGATGGCGGGTCCTTTTGTGATCCGGCGGATGACCGAGCTGAAGGCGTCCAACACAGAGCGGAAGGAGGGGGTCTCCTCCCATCTGAAAAAAGCAGGAACACCGACGATGGGCGGAATCATGATCCTCGCGGGTATTCTTGTCGTGTGCGCGATTTACATCGCGCTGGGATATTCGAAGATCGTGCCGGTGCTCGTGCTCACGCTGGGTTTTGGCGTGATCGGATTTCTCGATGATTATCTGAAGGTCGCGAAGCATAATTCGGACGGACTTCTGCCCTGGCAGAAGCTTCTTCTTCAATTTGCGGTCACCTTTCTTTTCTGGTTTCTGCTTGATCGTGCGGGAGTGGGCCTTGCGATGCGCATCCCGTTCACAGGCGGAAAAATGTGGGAAATCGGATTTTTCGCCGTCCCGTTTCTTTTTATCGTCGTGCTTGCCACGGTCAACGGTGTGAATTTTACAGACGGAATTGACGGCCTTGCGGGCACGGTTACGATTGTGACGGCAGCATTTTTCCTCGTCAGCGCGGCACTGATCCGTGCGGGAATCGAGCCGGTATGCGGCGCGGTGATCGGAGCGCTTATGGGATTTCTGATCTACAACGCGTTTCCGGCGAAAATCTTTATGGGTGACACCGGGTCGCTGGCCCTCGGAGGATTCGTCGCGGGTGCAGCGTATATGCTGCAGATGCCTCTGTATATCCTGATCGTCGGTTTTATTTACGCACTTGAACTCGTGTCGGTTGTCCTACAGGTCACATACTTCAAGGCGACACACGGGAAACGGATTTTCAAAATGACACCGATTCATCATCATTTCGAGCTGTGCGGTTGGTCGGAGACGAGAATTGTAGCGATTTTCACGATTATCACCGGCCTTGCGGCGCTTGCCGCGATGATCCGGCTTTGAGAATAAAACAAAGGAGTTGGGAAGAATGAATTTCAAAGGATTAAAAGTACTGGTGTTTGGGGCCGGAAAAAGCGGGATTGATTCCGCAATTCTCCTGAAAAAGGTCGGGGCTGCTCCGTATCTGTACGATCAGAAAGAGGATCTGGATATCGGAAAGGTGCGTGAAAAACTTCATGATGCATCGGACATACCGGTGATGACAGGAAAACTTCCGGAAGAGGAGTATCAGGAGACAAAGCTGGTCGTTATGAGTCCGGGTATTCCCTGTGATATTCCGGTTGTGGAGCGTTTCCGCTTACTGGGCACGCCCGTCTGGAGCGAGATCGAACTGGCATGGCGCGTCGGCCGGGGAAGCGTCTACGCGATCACGGGTACGAACGGGAAAACGACGACGACCTCGCTCCTCGGAAAGATCATGGGGGATTATTTCCCGGAGGTTTACGTAGTGGGCAACATCGGTAATCCGTACACGGGCTGCGCGCTTGATCAGACGGAAAATGCGAAGACGGTGGCGGAGATCAGCAGTTTTCAGCTGGAGACGATCGACCGGTTTCACCCCCATGCCTCTGCGATCACGAATATCACGGAGGATCATCTGAACCGGCATCACACGATGGAAGAGTATATTCGCGTGAAAGAACGGATCGCGGAGAATCAGACAAAAGAAGACCTCTGCGTTTTGAATTATGAGGACGAGGTCCTCCGGTCCTTCGGCAGGACGCTTTCCTGCCGGGTCTGCTACTTCTCGAGCCGCCGGGTTCTGGATGAGGGAATCTGGCTGGACGGAGATACGATCCGGTACACGAAGGACGGGACGGTTCACGATCTGATCCGCACGGATGAGATGCAACTTCTCGGCCTCCACAATTTTGAAAATGTGATGACGGCAGCCGCGATGGCGCTTTTCGCGGGAGTTCCTGCCGACCGCGTGAAAAAGAGTATTTCGGAATTTCAGGGTGTCCCGCACCGCATCGAGTATGTAACCGAAATCGACGGCGTCCGGTATTACAACGATTCGAAGGGCACAAATCCGGATGCGGCGATCAAGGGCATCCAGGCGATGAATCGTCCGACATTGCTGATCGGCGGCGGCTTTGATAAGGAGTCAACGTATGAGGAGTGGATCAATAGCTTCGAAGGCAGGGTGAAATGGTTCGTTCTGATCGGCCAGACACGGGAAAAAATCCGCGACGCGGCGCTTCGCTGCGGATTTCCGGGGGAGCGCATTCTTCTTTGCGACAGTCTTGAAGAAGCGGTGAAGGTCTGCGCGGACCGGGCGGAAAACGGGGATGCGGTTCTCCTTTCTCCCGCGTGTGCGAGCTGGGGACAGTTCGACAACTACGAGCAGCGCGGCGATATGTTTCGCGACTATGTGAAAAACCTGAGGAAATGATATGAAGAAAAAACGCAGCAGAGTCGTGCGGAGAAGAATCCATATCGTATTGATCGGCATCGTCGCCGCTGCCGCTGCTTTTTTCGGCCTTTTTTACACGACGGATATGGAGATCACCGGAAACAGCCGGTATACGGATGCACAGATCCGGTCTATGGTGCAGACCGACCCGCTCTGCCGGAATACGGTGCTGATGTCCCTGCTTCACAGGACTGTGCGGGTCGACGCGCCGCTGATATCTTCGGTCCGGGTGAGCTTCGTCACGCGCAACCGGCTCCGGATCACCGTGAGTGAGAAATACCCGGTTGGTTATATTTCACTGGACGGAAATAATTATTATTTCGATAAGGATGGCATTGTGCTGGAGAGGACGGACGGTGACGGTACGTCCTCCGATCCGGCAGCATCCGATGGAACATCATCCGGCGGAAGCGTGGCTGCCTCGTCATCGACATCTTCACCGTCCGCGGCGGCAGCCGGGATCTCAGCCGTAACTCCCGTGCCCGCAGTTGCGGCGTCAGAGGAGAGCGGCACAAAGAAAACCGATACGGGAAATGGGGGCGAGAGCTACGCACCGGCACTTTCTGATGTTCCGCTTATCGAGGGGCTCGGCGTCACCGAAGCATCTGAGGGTGAAACGCTCGCCGTGAAGGATGATTCTGTTTTTACACAGATTCTCGCACTGACGAAGCTGATCGACAAGTTCGATATCCGCCCGGACCGTGTTGTGCTCGATGAGAACCTGAACATGACGCTGTACTACGGAAACGTCCGGATCAATCTCGGATCCGATGACTATCTGGAAGAAAAAATGACGCGCACTGCCGCGATTCTTCCGCAGCTCGGCGGTATGTCAGGAGAACTTCATCTGGAAAATTATTCGGCGGATACGCAGAATATCATTTTTGACTCCGATTCGGCGCAGCAGTAAAAAGTGGTTGAAAAACTTGAAAACAGATTATATTATAGAGTGGTATATGTGATAAAAATTCCAGCATCTGGAAATCATGATAGGCACAGATAGCCGCGAAGGAGGAATTGTTTTGTTAGAGATTATGACCAATGAGTCAGAGCCAGCAGCAAAAATCATTGTCGTCGGAGTAGGCGGCGCGGGCAACAATGCCGTGAACCGCATGGTCGACGAGGCGATCAGCGGCGTAGAGCTTGTCGGAATCAACACAGATAAACAGGCGCTTCAGATGTGCAAGGCACCGACGGTGCTGCAGATCGGCGAGAAGATCACAAAGGGTCTCGGCGCAGGAGCAAAGCCGGAAGTCGGCGAGAAGGCTGCGGAGGAGAACACGGATGAGATTTCTCACCTGCTCGAGGGCGCGGATATGGTTTTTGTCACCTGCGGAATGGGCGGCGGAACCGGTACCGGAGCGGCTCCGATCGTAGCTTCTCTGGCGAAGGAGATGGGCATTCTCACGGTCGGCGTCGTCACGAAGCCGTTCCGTTTTGAGTCAAAGACACGTATGAACAACGCGCTGATGGGTATTGAAAAGCTGAAGGGCGCGGTCGATACACTGATTGTCATCCCGAATGACAAGCTGCTGGAGATTGTGGACCGCCGCACGACGATGCCGGAAGCGCTGAAGAAAGCCGATGAGGTTCTGGAGCAGGCGGTACAGGGAATCACGGATCTGATCAACGTACCGGCTCTGATCAATCTGGACTTCGCGGATGTCCAGACCGTTATGAAGGACAAGGGAATCGCGCACATCGGAATCGGTTCCGCGAAGGGCGACGACAAGGCGCTCGAGGCAGTTCAGGAGGCATGTGTCAGCCCGCTGCTTGAGACTACGATCGAGGGTGCGAGCCATGTGATCATCAATATTTCCGGTGACATCAGCCTGATGGATGCGAATGACGCGGCGAGCTACGTACAGAACCTCGCAGGACCGGACGCAAACATCATCTTCGGTGCGATGTATGATGATACGAATTCCGACGCCGCTACGATCACAGTTATCGCGACCGGACTGGATGACGCGACCGCGCGTGAGGCGAGCGTCGAGGGAACCAAGAAAGCAAAAGAGGAAGTGAAAAAGAACGCTTTTGCGAGTGCGGGATTCAAGACACCGTCCTTTAAGATGCCGGAGCCGGTTCAGCCGCGCAAGGCAGTTTCCAGATCGACAGCGGCTTCTGAGAAAAAGGATATCCAGATTCCGGATTTCCTGAAGAACCGCAGCTGAAAAGACCGATAGAATATGCAAGAGGATCCTGATAAACCCCGGCCGGGCGGCATGAGGGGGAGTGAGGGTCCTCTTTTGTTTACTTCTGATACAATTTCATATATAATACAGAGATGCGGGGGTTCGATCATCTTTGACCCCGCCATCATCATAATATAGATTGACAGGGCACATGAAGCACAATCAGGCGGTCTGTAATAAAGGAAGTTCTTATGATGAAAGATTATCTGCTGAACTGTAAAGACAGGATGGATCCGGTATGGCTGCAGAAGATCAACAGCGGCCGGTACGATTTTCTATTTCCGTGCAGCTGGATCCGCTTTAACCGGAAGGTAAAACTGGCGTTCTTCCCGGATGGATATACAGCGGTCGGCTCCTTGAAGAAGGAACTGGATCTCGAAGGAGCGTGCGCGGCGGGCAAGCTCTTTCTTGACGCCATCGCAGAGGCACAGTCATACAAAGAGTTTGCACCGGACAACTTCGTGCTCGATCTTGACAGCATCTACCTTTCGAATGACCGGACGCGTGTGAAGCTGATTTATCTTCCCGTCGTCGTCCGGGAGGCTCCGGATGACCGTGAGATTTTTATCCGGCGCGTTTACGCGGTGCTGACGGAACTTCTCCAGGGGATCGAGGGCGGCAGCACGATGATCCGCCAGATCGAGTATCAGATGAGCAGGCAGATGGGAGATTTCGCATCGCTGAAAGAAACGCTGGACAAACGGATCCCTGTGGAAGACGGATCCATTGTCCTGCGGAGTCTGGATCCGGAGCAGGGATCTGTCTTTGAGATCGGCCATGAAGTAATGCGGATCGGGAAGGATCCGGATGCGGCAGACGGAGTCATCACGCAGGATGAGACCGTGGAAGCGGTTCATGCCGAGATCGGGTGGAATGACATCAGCTTTTATGTGAAAGATCTCGGCAGTGAATACGGGACGTTCGTCAATGATACCAGAATCGCGCCGGATACGCCGGTGCCGATCGGAAAGGGAAGCATCGTCCGGTTCGGCAATTTTGCTTTTCGTGTTGAGTAAGAGGATTACAGGATGAATAAGAAGCATAATCTCGTAATTATTGATACCGATTACGAGTATGTGAAAAGTATCGAGGAGGATCTGATCAGGCGATATGCAGATTCTGTCGATGTGCAGATTTTGACCGACCAGAGTTATATCGATGAGTTTTTTTCGGTGAAGCGGGAAATCGATGTCCTGCTTGTGGATCAGAATAATTACGGAGAGTATCTGTCGGAGCATGCGATTCGCCAGACATTCCTGATGATTCCGGAGATCGCGATCGGTCAGACGATTCCTGCGAATGTCCGCCCGATGGTCAAGTATCTGCCGAAGGAGGAAGTATTCCGGGCGATCAGCGATACGTTTGCGCGATTTGATTCCGAAGGCAGTCTTGATCCGGAGAGGGAGACGCGGGTGACCCGGGTGATCGCTGTTTTTTCTCCGATCGGCGGGTGCGGGAAGAGTCTTGTGAGCATCGGACTCGCGAGAAAGCTGACGAAGCTGGACAAGAAAGTCCTTCTCGTCGGCTGCGATGACGTCCAGAGCTTTGCGGCCTATTACGATGTCCATGACTTTGCGGAGGACCGTCTCGCACAGAAGCTGAGGGAACCGGACGAGGATACGTACTGGATCGTGATGCAGAACATCGGATCAAATGAATTTCATTATCTGAAACCCTTCAGCCGTGTTCCGCATGCGCTCGGTGTCGGAAGAACGCAGTGGGGGCCGTTTATCACGATGATGCGGGAAAAGAAGGATTATGATTATATTGTCCTCGATATCGGTTCCAGGGTAGATGAAGCGAGCCGGGCGCTCATGGACCGTTCCGATGTGGTTGTGATGGTGACGGAGCCGAATGTGATGGCGACGCGGAAGATGCTGCGGATTTCCGGAGATTCGGATATGCTGCCGGCAAAAAAATGTTACATCATCAGTAATCAGTACCATTCGGACGGGATGCGTTTTTCCGAGGATGCGATTTTCGACCAGCTCAGCGCGTATGTCAGCTGGCACAGTGCGCTCGAGGATCCGGTATTCTACCGTCTTGCGCTGAGTATCACAGAGATGTGGAAAAAGGATCCGGAAAAATGATAAGAATAAAAAAACGGAAAATCGCCGACGCGATTTTCCGTTTGAAGAAAACGTGCGTTAGAGGATTCGAACCCCCGACCTTTTGGTCCGTAGCCAAACGCTCTATCCAGCTGAGCTAAACGCACATCCGCTGTTTGAACCAGCAAGTAGTATAATACGCCTGTTCCTATGGATTGTCAAGGGGCATTCTAAAAATAAGGCGAAAAAATAAAAGAAGAATCAGGAGGAAACGAGACAATGTCAGACTTTATGAAACGCCTGGTCGGAACGGTCGCCGGAGGTACCGCTGCGCTTGCGATTGCGGTAAAACCGAGAATCAGCAAAAAACCGGATCTGCACGAGATGGAGAAGTACGATTATGCCAATCGGGGTTTTACAGACGGCGGTTCCTGTATTCCGGATACGAAGGAATCCTTTCAGAACGCGATCGACCGGGGATACGGAATCCGCACGGAGGTAAAGTCCCCGGAGATGCTGAAGGAAATCCTCGATCTGATCGACGGACAGGTTCCGGTTATTCTTACACTTGCCCCCGATAAGAACAGGCTTTACCGGTTCTGTGAAAAAATCTTCCCGATTCTCGACGAATATGAAGGCGTCTTCACGGTTGAATCGGTCAATACGGAAGTCCTGGCGTTTTTCCGCTCCCAGCGGGGGGAGTACATTCGCGGTCAGATTGTCGACAGTGCGTACACCAGCGGATATTCGCTCCGCGGTCAGGCCTCTGATTTTGCGGTCCGGAATCTTCTGCTGAATACCAGGACGGAACCGGATTATATTTCCTGCTCAATCCGGGACCGAAAAAAAATCAGCCTGCTTCTGTGCAGACTGATTTACAGAATTCCGGTTGTGAACTGGGTCGTCCGCGATATGCAGGAGTACGAACAGGTGCGTTCGGACGGTCAGATCGCCGTGTTCGAAAACATTGAACCCTGATCCTTTGGGGGGTTACCGCAGAAGATCCCGGTTTCTTCCGATTGCATCGGTCATGATTCCGCCCGCCTTCACCCCGAGGTGCCTGCGCTCCTCTTTCGGGATATCTTCTGGATTGATCGGATCACAGAATTCAATGACGGTGTGCGCTGCGTGAACCCGGGGAAAATGCGCTTCCCATATGTTCACCGTGTTATTCTGGGCGACCGGAACGATCGGTACATGCGCCATCGATGCGATGCGCAGACTTCCTTCGTGGAAGGGCAGCAGCGGGAGATCCTCTTCCTGCTTGTTCCGCGTGCCTTCCGGAAAGATGAATACGGACTTTCCCCCGCGGATATGTGCGACTGCATCACGGATCATGGAAAGACCGGATTTCGGGTCGCTTCGGTTGAAGAACAGACACGTGACGTATTTCGCCCAGAGCGAGAAGAGCGGGATCCTGCCGAGGGTGTCTTTTGCGACATATCCGGTTATGCCCGGCAGATACTGGTAGGAAATAATAATGTCGTAGATGCTCCGGTGATTGCCGATATAAAGAACGGGTGTATCCTTCGGAATTTTCTCCTGGCCGATGACGGTGACTTTTGTGCCTGCCGCGGATGTGAGCACTCCGAAGATCCAGCGAATCATGGCGGATGTGATTTTTTCCGCGCGGCCCGGGTGTTTTTTGTGCATGATCCAGAGAACAAAAAGCACCGGAAGCGTTATAATCAGATACAGGATAGCGATCAGAATACTAAGTATAAATCGAAACATTCAAATGTGCCCTTTCCGCATGAATCTTGATGTATCTCATTTATCTTATTATAATTCGGATGGTCTTGCAACAAATGTCGGAAATGGATTTTTGAAAGAGGAATGCGGATGAAACTTCGTGCCTATGCAAAAATAAACCCCGGACTGGATGTCACAGGGGTCAGAGAGAACGGATACCATGAGGTCCGTATGATCATGCAGACGGTGGATCTCTACGATGAGATCATTCTGGAAAAAGCGGAGGGAAGAGAAATACGATGTCAGAACAGCCGGGATGATCTCCCGGAAGACGGCGGAAACCTTGCGGTGCGTGCGGCGGAACTGCTGATAAAAGAATTTGACATTCCCTCCGGGGTTAAGATAAGATTGAATAAGAATATACCGGTCGCTGCCGGCATGGCGGGCGGCAGCTCGGATGCGGCAGCCGTGCTCGCAGGGATGAATCATCTGTTCGGATTGAACCTGACAGAGGGGGAACTGTCGCGTATTGCAGTCCGGATCGGCGCGGATGTGCCGTACTGCCTTTCCGGAGGAAGCGTTCTTGCGGAGGGAATCGGGGAGGTTCTGACTTTGCTGCCGGACCTTCCGGACTGTCCGATCCTGATCGCAAAACCGGCAGTCAGCGTATCGACGGAATATGTCTACCGCAATCTCTCCTGCGATCAAGTGGCACATCCGGACATTGACGGAATGCTGCAGGCAGTCAGGAAAGGAGACCTTCCGGGAATCGTGAAACGTCTGGGAAATGTTCTTGAATCAGTGAGCATTCCCGCGTTCCCGGTTATCCGGGAGATAAAAGACACGATGAAGGAATACGGCGCCGAAGGCGTTCTGATGAGCGGAAGCGGACCTTCCGTATTCGGAATTTTTCCGGACAGAGCGGCTGCGGAACATGCGGCGGATGTTCTTCTGCATGGCAGGACCGATCTTGAACTTGTTTCAGTAACACAGCCGGTGAAAAGAAGTACCGTGATGAAATATCACACTGGAGAAATTGTATGACAGAAGACAGACTCAGTAAAATGATGACCGAATATCCGGACATGCCCCTGCGGGATGTCGTTTTTCATACTCTGCGCACCGGGATTCTCCGGGGAGATCTGGAGCCCGGCGAGCGCCTGATGGAGATCAGGCTGGCGGATCGTCTCGGTGTGAGCCGGACCCCGATCCGTGAGGCGATCAGGATGCTCCAGCTGGAGGGACTGGTTGTAAACGTTCCGCGAAAGGGAGCGCACGTCGCGAAAATCACTGCGAAGGACCTGAAGGATGTTCTTGAAGTGAGAGCGGGACTTGAGAATCTGGCGGTGCGCCTTGCGAGCACGCGGATCACACCGGAGCAGGTGCGGAATCTCCGGACGACTGCGGAATCGTTCCGCAATCATATCGGAGGAAATCTGATTGAACTTGCCGAGATCGATGAAGAATTTCATACACAGATCTACCGTGCAACCAGAAATCAGCATCTTGTGCAGATGCTGCGCAATATCAAAGATCAGATGTATCGCTACCGCGTTGAGTATCTGAAGGACCGAAAAAGCCGCGAATCGCTGGCCTCCGAGCATATGAGCCTCTGCGATGCCCTGGAGGCGGGAGATACGGTGAGTGCCGTCCAGATCATGAATAAGCACATACAGCGGCAGGAAACATACATTATGAATACGCTGGATGAAAATAAGAATCCGTGACGAACCTGGCTGAAACGCCGCCTGACCGTGCAGAAGTACCGGAAACGGTACCCGCCGGAAAATGGCGGCAGTTTTTATATTTACAGAATATTATAGGAAATTACGATAAATATAAAAATAATAGCGCAAAAGACGGAGATTAGATCAAATAATAATGTTGACATAGTTGGAAATGTGTGGTATATTTACATCATCAAAAGAAAGAAACAAGAAACTGGCAAGGAAACAGGCAACTAACAAGTAAGCTACAGGATTTGGTTACATCGATCGGGTGACGAGAAAGCCGGATGATGAATATCACATTGGAGGTACGGTCCGAAGAAAAATTAATTTTTTTCAGAAAAACAGCAACAGAAGAGAGGTAAATTCCATTGTACGATGAGTTTTAGGAAGCCGGAGATTTTGCAAGGTGCAGAGTTTCCGGCTTCCGTATTGTGTGCCGTTCTATACGGGATTTATTAAAAAAAGGAAACCCGATCTTCCGGTTCCTTTTCGCCGCACGGTGTGCTATCATGATACAGTCAGATTTGCTATTGATTCATACGATGCGTCAGAGGAGTTTGAAAAATGAACGCAGAGGAAAGACGGCTCAAAAATATTGCGCGTTATGAGGCGCGTGTCCGTCAGGTAAAAAGGATAAAACGGACAATGATCGGCGTAGCGGCTGCTGCGGTGGTGGGAATCGTCGCGATCGTTTCGGCTTCGGGAAGAAAGAGTACAAAAGCGGAACAGACAGCTGAGCTGAATCAGAATAATACTGTGACTCCGGGAGCGGGTACCGCTGCGGTGTCGGCAACAGGAACATCGGAGGCGGTGACGACATCTTCAGCATCATCGGATGCGGGAACCACAGCGTCTGCCGGTGCGGGAACCGCTTCATCCTCCGCGGCGTCTGCCGGTGCGGGAGCCGTTTCGTCGTCCGCACAGGTGGATACCGGAGTATTCGGGACGGTCGGCAGGACGATCGTGATGGCCGCGAACGAGGGTGAAAAGGTGGTGAATACCCCCAAATACATCTGGGCGAGCCCGAAAGGGGCGACGGAGGGGAATGTAAATGATCCCGTCCCGGAGAACGACCCGTCACTGATGGAGGGGAAGGAGAAAATTATCTACCTCACCTTTGATGACGGTCCGGGAAAATATACGGAACAGCTGCTTGGAATTTTGAAGAAACATAATGCGAAGGCCACCTTCTTTGTTACCAATCAGTTTCCGGAATACCAGAACCTGATTAAGAGCGAGGCGGAGGAGGGTCACAGCATCGCTGTGCACAGCTACCTGCACGATTATAAAACGATCTATGCAGGATCCGACCAGTACTGGGATGATTTCGAAAAGATGCAGCAGGTCATCGAGGATCAGACCGGATACCGGACCGAGCTCGTCCGGTTCCCCGGAGGCAGTTCCAATACGATCAGCCGGTTCAACCCGGGAATCATGACGGAACTGGCAAAGGAGGTAGAGGAGAAGGGATACACCTTCATCGACTGGAATGCTTCGAGCGGAGACGGCGAGGCGCATACGAGCCGGGAGTCGGTGATTTCGGACAGCGAGAAGCAGTGCAGTTACAGCGATACGAGCGTGCTGCTCTGTCATGACATCAAACAGTCGACGGTCGACGCGATGGATGAATTCCTCACTTGGGGCGAGCAGAACGGATATACCTTCCTTCCGATGTCGCCGCACAGCAAGGCGTGCCACCAGAAGATCAATAACTGACCGGAATCTGTTTTTTAACCATCAGAGGCAGCCCTCCGGCGGGCAGGATCGAAGAAACGAGCCGCGCAATTGTGAATAATGAAATGAATCCGTTTGAAAAATGGCATGGGTGCAAAAGACTGCGCTCATGCCGTTTTTTTGACGGTACGGGAACGACTGATAGCAAGACTGAAGGCAGGGGAAAGTTTCTGGTGCGTTCCCGTCTTCGAAGAATTATAATGAAAATGAAAGGCTGTCCCGTGTCACATAGGATTTCTGTACAAAAAGTGACCATTTACATACCCCGAATGAAAGAGGAGATGCACGGTGGAAAAATTGTATATAAAAAAATATGGCATAATCCTGTGCGTGATTCTCGCCATCCTTGCGGCGATGGCGCTGCGGAGACTGGAAGCAGACTCGCTGATTGACTCGCTGTTTCGTGTTTTTCGCCCGGCGATCTATATCGGGCTGTTCCTTGTCTGGGGCGTTTCCCTGCGAAGAAGGATCATCCATCCGCAGGTGAGGCGCTATCTTATCACGATTTCCGGTCTGATTGTTTTTTGGATCACGGTCAGGACCATTCGTTATTCGATCAATGATTGCATATGGCTGATACGGTATCTCTGGTATCTGTACTATCTGCCGATGCTGCTGATCCCTCTTCTGGCATTGTTTGTCGCGCTGTCGCTTGGAAAGGCGGAAAGCTTCCGTATGCCGAAGTGGACGATGCTGTTGTATATTCCCACCGCGGCGCTTTTCCTGCTTGTCCTGACCAATGATCTGCATCAGAGCGTCTTCGTTTTTCCGTCAGATGCTGCCGTCTGGATGAATGATTATCACTTTGAGGCCGGATACCCTCTGACCGTCGGCTGGATGGTGGTCTGTGCGGCGGCTGCTCTTTTCACCATGCTGTATAAGTGCCGTATTTCACACAGCCGCAAAATTCTGATGCTGCCTTTTATTCCGGCCATTTTGGCGGTGATCTACGGTGTACTTTACAGTCTGAGGGCGCTTGATATTTTTGAGCTGGCGTGGCTCAAAGCGTTTGCCGGTGATATGACCGTCGTGTACTGCCTCCTTTTTGGCGCGGCGCTGGAAGGATGCATCCAATCCGGTCTGATCCAGAGTAATACCGGTTATGACGAGTTATTCCTGGTTACAAGGCTCGGAGCGCAGATAACGGATCATGAAAATGCAGTCTGTCTTGCCAGCTATAATGCAAAAAGGCTGACGGAGGAACAGAAGAGAAATGCGGGGACACAGACGGTTCTGACTGATGACTGTACGATTGTCAGGAGCCGTCCGATCGGATTCGGCCACGTTCTGTGGCAGGAGGATGTTTCCGAACTGACGGAGGCCATCGGACAGATCAGGGAAAACTGCCGTGATCTTGCGGAGCACAATCGCATCCGGCAGAAAAATCTGGAGACGCAGAAAAAGATCCTGGCGCTCCAGGAGAAGAACCGGGTGACGGACCTGCTTAACCGGGAGACGGCAGGGCAGATCGACCGGATCGACCGGATCCTGAAACAATATGACAGGGAGACGGACGCCGGGAATCGCCGCAGGCTTCTTGCAGCCGCCGCAGTTACAGGCGCCTATATCAAACGGTACGGCAACCTGCTGCTTGTCAGCGAGCGTGTGAGAACAGCCGACATACGCGACCTGTCGAGATGTTTTGATGAATCTTTTGTCAATCTGGATCTGCTCGGTGTAAACTGTCTCCACACACTGCCGTCGGGAATTTCTCTGGCGACCGGTGATATGCTCCGGGTATACCGCGGCTTCGAAACGGCGGTTGAAGCCTCGCTGTATGATCTTTCCCATGTCTGGATTCACATGAGAGAACACGGCGGAGGGGTGCTTCTGAACGTCGAACTTGTCTGCGATACGGACCTGTCCTCCTATGCGCAGATCGCAGATTCATTTTCCCGGGAAGACGGATCGGTCCGTTTCACGTTCGCTCTTCAGAGGGGCGGTGGGATAAAATGAAAATCGGGGAATTTGCCGGACGGATCAGAAACCGGTATGCGCTGCGCAATGCGGTAAAAGAAGCGTTAGACAGGCTCCCTGCGGCGGTATGCTACTTTGACTATGCGGGTTCCGTCAAACTGTGCAACAAGTCGATGTATGATCTGTTCCGGAAAATCGTCCAGAGTGATCTGCAGAATTACGGGGAACTGAAGCAGGCACTGGAAGACTGTGACCGGGCGACGGGGATCATCCGGGATGGAAATCTGTTTCTTTTTCCGGATGGAAAAGTCTGGAAGTATTCCGAAGGGGAAGTCAAAACGGCTGACGGCAGTGTTTACACGGAGGCGGTGTTCAGTGATGTGACGGAACTGTATGAAAAGCGGCAGAAATTGAAACAGCAGTCGGAAGAGCTGAAAAAGATGTATCAGGAACTGGAAGTTTTGTCGGAAAATGTGCGGGAAGCGGCAAAAGAACAGGAAATCCTGAATATGAAATCGCGGCTTCACGATCAGATGAATATGGGTGTCGCGGCGATACGGAAGATTCTGCGTCAGAATACGGTTTCTGAGGAGAATGACGCTGCGGTCGTACAGTTTCGCCGGGCGATCTCGGTTCTGCGGGAGGAGAACGCGTATCCGCAGGATGATGTGGCGGAATTTATCCGGGATGCGGCGGTGTCGGGAATTCAGGTGAAAATCACAGGAACTCTCCCGGAAAATGAGGAAACTCTGCGTCTGCTTCTTCCGGTTATGCGGGAGGCCTGTGTCAACGCCGCGCGCCATGCCGATGCGGCGGTACTGTACGTGACGGTGGAAAAATGTCCGGAGACGGTTACCCTTCGGATGACGAATGACGGAAGGCCGCCGGAAGAAGAGGTCATACCTCGGGGCGGACTCGCCGATCTCGGAAAGAGGCTTGCGGAAGAGGGAGGAAGGATGGAAATCCGCTCCCGTCCGGTATTTGAACTGACCGTAACTCTTCCGGCGGACGGCCTGAAACCAGAACAGGAGGCGACCGTATGACAAAAGTGCTTATTATCGACGATCAGCGGATTTCCAGAGAGTATATGGAGAACATCGTGAAAAACAGTCCGGACTATGAACTTGCGGGCAGTCTGTCGAAGGCGGATCTCGCTGAAACGGTCTGTATCAGAAGCAAAGTGGACCTGGTGCTGATGGATGTCTGCACCCACGGGACAAAAGACGGAATCGACGCGGCTGCCCTGCTTCGCAAACGGTTCCCGGATCTGAAGATCATTGTGGTTACTTCCATGGTAGAAGAGAGTTATATCAAGCGGGCACGACAGGCCGGAGCGGACAGTTTCTGGTATAAGGAGATCAGCCCGGAGGATCTTCTTACTGTCATGGAGGCAACGATGCAGGGCAAAAAGATGTGGCCGGATGCGCCCCCTGCTGTAAAGATCGGAATCACCACGAGCAGGGATCTCACGGAAACAGAAATCAAGATCTTGAGGCTTGTCTGTGAAGGACTGGAATACAGCGAGATTGCAGAGCGGCTGAATTACACGAAGGACAATGTAAAGTATCACATCCGTAATATTCTTCAAAAAACAGGATATACAAACAAGACCCAGCTTGCCATCGCTGTGACAGGTAAACGTTTTATCATCCCGAAGCTTTTCGATGAGCAGGATGATTCCGATAAAAATCCCATCGTTTTATAAGAAAAGAGTGAAGATGTTCCCGGCTTCCGGTTGGAAGCCGGGAATTTTCTGTATATTCCGGAATTCTACCCTTATGGGTAGGGTAAAGAAATGAGAGCCCCGCTACAATAAAACTGTACATGGAAGAACTGCATCATTTTATCTCCCGGAACCAGGACCGGACACAGGACAGAAATTCTGGAGGTAGGAAAATTGCGGAGAGTCGTTATTGATATGCAGAATATGCTGTTTGCAGATGCGGTGGCGGGAGCGCTGCGCAAATTTGATTCTGATTTTGATCCGGTCATGAGTGAAAGTCCGGACAAGACACTGGAATTATGCAGCAACATACTGGCGAACATCCTGATTATGGAGGTCACCGCGTATAAGCCATGGGATTTGAAGGAACGGATGAGAATTCGTGACGAGCTGAAAAAAAGTAATCCGGATTGCAAAATTGTGCTTGTCGTAGATGAAAATACGGAGAAAAAGCTGGCAGACCGGGTCCGACAGGCAAAAAAGGACGGCCTGGTTGATAATTTCATCTATGGATCGGTTTCTTCCAGTTATCTGGCAGCGGTTATCGATGCATTGTAATTGAGAAAACAGACTTCATTATTACAGGAGGTAGGGGCATGGGTCTTATCAAGGCAGGAGTCGGGGCGCTGGGAAGCACACTGGCCGATCAGTGGAAAGAATTCTTTTACTGTGAAGCACTTCCAAATGACGTCCTTATGAGGCGTGGACAGAAGCAGGTCAGCGGGCGGTCTTCCAATACGAAAGGAAACGATAATATCATATCAAACGGTTCCGGAATTGCTGTGGCGGACGGGCAGTGCATGATCATCGTCGAACAGGGAAAAATTGTCGAGGTCTGCGCCGAACCCGGAGAGTTTACGTACGATACATCGACGGAACCGAGCGTTTTCAGCGGAAAATTCGGCGACAGCCTGAAGGCCACGTTCCGCACCCTGGGAAGACGATTCACATACGGGGGTGATACCGGCAGAGATCAGCGGGTATATTACTTCAATACAAAGGAAATTCTGGATAACAAATTCGGCACGGCCAACCCCATCATGTTTGAGGTTGTGAATAAACGCATCGGCATGAGCCGTACGGTGCAGGTGCGCTGCAACGGCGTATTTACCTATGTGATTTCAGATCCACTGGTATTTTACAAGCGGCTCTGCGGCAATATTGAAGATGAATTTACCAGAGATCGGATCGATTCAGAACTCAGAACCGAGTTTGTGGACGCGCTTCAGCCCGCTCTCGGCGCTCTTTCCGAGCAGGAACTGAGGCCGGCGCAGCTGCCGGGCAAGGTCCGGGAACTGAAAGCGGCGATGAATGAGGCACTGCGTCAGGAATGGATCGATAACCGGGGAATTTCGGTCGGCAAGATCGCGCTGAACCCAATCACGCTGACTGAAGCCGACATGCAGAAGATCAACGAGATGGAGGATGCCGCCACGGTGGGTACCAACGCGTTTATGATGGCCGGACGTATGACGAATGCGACTGCGGACGCCATGCAGACCGCCGCCGGCAACTCCGCCGGAGCAATGACGGGATTTCTGGGCATGGGGATGGCCGGCATCGGCGGTCAGAGCGGATTCGGCGCGGCGCAGAATCTTTATCATATCGGGCAGCAGCAGATGCAGGCACAGCAGATGCAGTCTCAGCAGACGCAGCCGATGCAGTCTCAGCAGCCACCGCAGATGCAGGCGCAGCAGCCGCAGCCGGGCGCATGGAAATGCAGGTGCGGCGCTACCGCGACAGGAAAATTCTGTCCGGAGTGCGGATCTCCGAAGCCTGCGGAGGAAACCGGCTGGACCTGTTCCTGCGGGACGGTAAATAAAGGAAAATTCTGTCAGAACTGCGGCGCGAAAAAACCGGAGGGCGTGCCGAAGTATCGGTGCGACAAGTGCGGATGGGAGCCGGAGGATCCGACACATCCCCCGAAATTCTGTCCGGAATGCGGCGATCCTTTTGACGAAAGCGACAGAAACGAATGAGGATGGGAGGTGTGATTCCATGGGCTTTTTTGATAAGAAATACTGTGATATTTACGGGGATAAAATCGCCCTGATGGGAAAAAGGAGAATTTTGATATGACGAATCATGGACAGACATTTTTGAAGGTTACATCGATTCTGATGATTGTAGGAGGAATCATCGCGGCGATCGCCGGGGTACTGGCGATTCTCGGCGTCAGTACGCTGGCGATGCTCGTGGGAAGCACAGAGGGAACCGGACTGCTTTATGCGAGCTCCATCATCGTCACGGTCACTTCGGTCGTTGAGATCATCGCCGGGATAAAAGGTCTTATGGCTTGCAAAAATCCCGTGAAGGCCGGAGGATGCATGATCCTCGGGATCGTGGTCGCAGTTCTCAGCATTGTTTCTATGGCGGTCAACATGGCCGGAGGCGGAAGCTTTAAGATCTCGAGTCTGATTCTGAATCTTCTGGTACCAGTGCTGTATCTCTTCGGTGTGATCAAAACGAAGTCTTGAATAGAATGATCAACAGGGCTGCTGCGCCGCGGCGGCCCTGTTTCGATCCGGGTGCGGTGCAGCGGCTTTGATTATAAGACAGGGAGGAATGACACATGAGCGCTTTGCAGGAATACAAATGCCCGTGCTGTGGCGGTGCAATCGCTTTTGACAGTGGAACTCAGAAAATGAAATGCCCGTATTGTGATACGGAATTTGAGGTGGAAGCTCTGGAATCGTATCAAAACGGAGCTGCTTCTGATGTGGAAGACGACATGAATTGGGGTGAGGCTGCCGGCGGCGCGTGGAAGGAAGGCGAAGCGGACGGACTTCGTTCTTTTGTGTGCAAGTCCTGCGGCGGAGAAATCGTGGGTGATGAAACGACCGCCGCGGCGTCGTGTCCGTTCTGCGGAAATCCGGTGATCATGACCGGGCAATTATCCGGCGCGCTGAAACCGGATTGTATTATTCCCTTCAAGTTGGATAAAACAGCGGCGAAGGCGGCACTTCAAAAGCATTATGGAGGTAAGCGCCTTCTTCCGAAAGTTTTCAAAGACCAGAACCATATTGATGAGATCAAAGGTGTGTATGTGCCGTTCTGGCTGTTTGACGCAGACGCGCAGGCGAGTATCCGATACAAGGCAACACGGGTCCGTACCTATAGTGACAGCAATTATCATTATAAGGAAACCAGCTGTTTTTCGGTCAGCCGCGGAGGGGTGCTCGGATTTGAACGGGTTCCCGTGGATGGTTCCTCCAAAATGCCGGATGAATTGATGGAATCGATCGAGCCGTTTTCGTTTTCGGATGCGGTGGATTTCAAAACCGCGTATCTGGCCGGATATCTGGCGGACAAGTACGATGTGGATGAGGAGCAGAGTATCGGTCGGGCGAATGAGCGGATCAGGCGGAGCACAGAGGAAGCTTTCGCCGCTACGGTAGAGGGATACACAAGTGTGGTTCCGGAAACGAGCAGCATAAAACTGCAGGGAGGCAGCGTGAAGTACGCCCTCTATCCGGTATGGCTTTTGAATACCACATGGAACGGGGAAAAATACACCTTCGCCATGAACGGACAGACAGGAAAGATGGTGGGGGATCTTCCCGTGGATAAGAGCGCGGCGCATAAATGGACGATCGGCCTCACGGCCCTTTGCAGTGCCGCGGCTTACGGAATTGTCTGGCTGCTGCATATCGCAGGCATTTTATAAGGAGGACAGAACGATGAAAGGGAAGATTTTTGCGATTTTCGTAGTGCTCCTGCTTTGTCTTTCTATGGCGGCGCCTGCTTATGCTGCGGACGCTCCGGTTTCGGACGGGGGCTTTGCCGGGGCGCATGAACGCCTGCAGGATCAGGCCGGTATTCTGAAAGAAGACGAGGCGGATGAGATTCAAAAATTGCTGGACGATGACAGCATCAATCTGAAATTTGATCTGGCGATTGTGATCGTGGATAGTCTGGAAGGCAGTACTGCCGGGAAATATGCGGATGACTGGTACGATTCCTGCCGGTACGGTTACGGGAGCGGCAGGGACGGCGCTCTGCTGCTTGTCAGCGTCGGAGACCGGGACTGGGCGATTTCAACCAGGGGATACGGCATCACGGCTTTTACCGATGCAGGAATTGCCTGGCTGGGCGAACAGTTGAAGACGGATCTGTCAGATGGAAATTATCCGGAGGCCTTCCGTACGTTTGCAAGGACCGGCACGCAGTTTGTGACACAGGCAAGAGAAGGCAGCCCCTTTTCCAAATCCGATTTTCCGGCAAAACCGCTTTCGGCGATCTGGATTATCATTTCTGCCGCGATCGGCTTTGTGACGGCGATGATCATCGTAGGTTCCATGAAGCGCCAGCTGAAGACGGTCCGCGCCAGGAGCGCGGCGGGCAGTTATATACGGCAGGGCAGTATGCAGGTGACGGAAAGCCGGGATTTATTCCTCTATCAAAAGATTGACCGCACAGAGAAGCAGAAGAGTAACCCTTCTGAAAGCAGCACACACACATCATCCTCCGGTACGAGTCACGGAGGTGGCGGCGGAAATTTCTGAAGACGATCAAAATACCATCGGAGGAAGGAGGATACCATGGAAAAATGGAGCAGAGCCTTCCTGCTACTCCTGCTCCTGAGCGCGTTTGTGGCCTGCAGCCCGATGCAGGAGACGAAACGGGCGGTGCAAGAGAAGCCGGCTGCGTCAAAGACTGGATCCGGCCATACGTCATTCAAAGATCCGGATGAGGATCCGGACACAGTGACAGGCACAGCTGAAATCAGTAAGGATAGCGCGAACGGTGCGTCCGAAGGGAGAGAGAACGGCGCAAACGATGCGTCCGGAGGGAGAGAGGACAGCGCAGTAGATGTATCCGAAGAAAAAGGGGACGGCGTAAAACATACGGACGAAGTCGAGAAGAACAACCCTGCCGGGCAGATAAACGATGAAGCAGGCTACGAGGATCTGATCGCGCGATACCGGGCAATCGTGGCTGATCCCTCCGGGTTTGAGGATAACGATGAACCCGGAGAACTGGAGGTGATTGAGACTGCCAGAGTGATCGGAGAGGATGCGGTGCACGAGATTGGCTATCTGACGAAAGATCTCAGCGGCGACGGGATTCCGGAGCTGGTCGTGGGCGAATGCTGCGGACCGATCCATGCTCTTTATACGATGAACGAAGGCAAGCCGATGTTCGTCGTCGGAGGTTTTTACCGGAGCTACTATGCTTACATGGGAAACAATCATTTTTACTACTGTGGCTCTGCAGACGCGGATTCGGTCGGGCAGGGCGCGTTTTATCTTTCGAGAGACGGGACCGCGATGGAATGTGAGTGGTTTTACTTCACGGAGATGAACAGTGAAGGGGATCGTGAGGTGTATTACAACAATACAGGAAGCTGGGACCCGGAGGAATCGGTGAAAGCCGATATGACGGCGGATGAATTCGATGCGATGGAGATCGTTTGCGGAGATCTTCCCCTCACGCCTTTCTCGAGCTGATGATGATTGCATAAATAAGGCCCTCTGCCTGTGCGGCAGGGGGTCTTTTGCGCGGGAGGAGCGAAAAACGGGGAAACGGACTGCACCCGGGACGGGGCAAAAAAATAATGCAGGAAGCGGGACTTGAACCCGCACGATATTGCTACCACAGGCACCTGAAGCCTGCGCGTCTGCCAATTCCGCCATTCCTGCATCTGAAAGAAAATATGAAATTTTCAATGTCGCTCTCTCGAGCTGACTTGCATATAATATCAAATTGTCAGCCGCTTGTCAACGCTTTTTTCGAACAGAATATCCGAAAGATCCGAGAATTTTTCCGAGCTCATAATATTTTCCGTGTGAGTATGCGATCAGGCCGGCATTTTCCATATGAAAGGTTCCGTTGTGGTCGAGAAAACGCCGGTCGACCTGTACACCGACGATTTCCGCAAGAAACATATCATGGGAGCCGAGTGGGATAATGCCGGTCACCTTGCATTCCAGACTGACCGGCGATTCTCTGATCATCGGAGCCGCGATATGCGCGCAGGGTTCCGGTGTCAGATGGCATTCTTCAAACTTGTCGATGTCGCGTCCGCTTCGGCATCCGCAGAAATCGGCGGCGCGGGCGAGGCGGCGGTTCGTGAGATTCACCACGAATTCACCGGATTCCTTGATCATTTCATAGGAGTAACGCTCCTGACGGACGGAGATCGAGAGCATGGGCGGGTCAGAACAGATCGTCCCGGTCCAGGCTACGGTGATAATATTCGGTTTTTTTCCGGGGCTGGCGCAGCTGACCATCACGCACGGAACCGGGTAGAGAAAGTTTCCCGGCTTGTCGAAGAGTACTTTTCCGGCCGGTGTACTGTGTTTCCGGGATTCTTCCTGACCCGCGTTCCGGCCGCCCGTTTTATTCTTCTTTGACCGGGATGAATTATTAGAGGTAATTTTACGGATCGCTCCGATCGGATCAATTCGTTCTGCCATAGGATGATGTTCCCTTCTGCCAAATCTGTACAACCGTGAAGGCCGCCCGGGCACTTCGTTTATAATCGGTTACTCAGCTTACAACGTTCTGCGGAACGCCCGAAACCCACGCGCCGATGTTTGAGGCGATGCGGTCGATCAGGCATTTGCGCGATTCGCGGCTCGCCCATGCGATATGCGGAGTGATGAGAATGTTCGGTGCCAGAAGAAGAGGATTGTCCTTTCTCATCGGTTCCGCGGAGACGACGTCGATACCCGCGCCGGCAAGTTTTCCGCTCTTCAGCGCGTCGGCGAGATCCTGCTCGTTCACGAGCCCGCCCCGCGCCACATTGATGAGGTAAGCGCCGTCTTTCATCCGGTCGATGGTTTCCTTTCGGATCATTTCCTTTGTGTCATCGGTCAGAGGACAGTGAAGGGTGACGATGTCCGAAAACGACAGCAGACTGCCCAGGTCGCCGAAACGCAGTGACGGTCCGACAAAACTCAGATAATTGGCCGGATGGCGTGTGTAAACGATGACCTTCATGCCGAATGCCTGTGCGATTTCACTGACGCGGCGTCCGATGTTGCCGAAGCCGCAGATTCCGAGGACTTTTCCCTCGATATCGTCGACCGGAGCGTTCCAGTAGCAAAACGATTTTGAACGGATCCATTCGCCGGCCTTTACGCTTTCGTCGTGAAGAGTGATTTTCGACAGAAGATCAAGCATCAGTGCGAAGGTGTGCTGTGCGACGGATCCGGTGCTGTAGGAAGGTACGTTTGTGACGACGATTCCGCGCCGCCTCGCCGCCTCGATGTCGACGACGTTGTAGCCGGTCGCGCAGACACCGACGTAGCGGATCGACGGGAAACGGGTAAATACCGCTTCATCGATGATCACCTTATTTGTAAGCACGATCTGTGCGTCGCCGATGCGGTCCCATTTCGTCTGCTCGTCGGTCTGATCGTAAATAGTGAGATCGCAGACCGATTTGACCGGATCCCAGGAGAGATCACCGGGATTGACCGCGTCCGCTTCAAGAATAACTGCCTTTTTCATGCGAATTCTCCGATTCCTGCCACAACTGACTGCGGCATTCCATTGATGATTTCATAAAAGCACCGCCCGGTTGTTGTTACTCGGATCCGGCCGGTGTGGGGTTTCTGTATCGCTGCGGAGCTGAAAAAGATCCGTTTCAGCTAGAATAATTCTAACACAACTGTATAAAGTGCTCAAACAATTCACTCTTATATATGTATAAAGAATTCATAAAATGAGTCTGCAGGGGCCGCCGGACGGGAAAAAATGACGGCGTAAGAAAAAATCCCCCCGCAATTCCCTTTTGTGCTATACTACAAACTGAATTAACATGATCATCGAAAAGTTCAGGGCACGCCCCGGGAGGACATGAGCGAATGAAAGAGTATACACCGTTTAAGGCAGGCAAGGTGCGCGAGATTTATGATACCGGAGACAACCTGATTATGGTTGCGACGGACCGGATTTCAGCGTTTGATGTGATCCTGAAAAATCAGATCGTCGGCAAGGGAAAAGTCCTCACGCAGATGTCAAAGTTCTGGTTCGATTATACAAAGGACATTCTCCCGAATCATATGGTCAGTGTCGATGTCAATGATATGCCGGAATTTTTCCGGAATTCCGAATTTGAGGGAAGAAGTATGCTCTGCAGGAAGCTGAATATGATCCCGATCGAATGCATCGTCCGGGGTTACATCACAGGCAGCGGCTGGGCAAGTTACCGGGAGAACGGGACGGTCTGCGGAATCAGACTTCCGGAGGGTCTCAGGGAGAGCCAGAAACTCCCGGAACCGATCTTCACACCGTCCACGAAGGCGGAGATCGGCGATCACGATGAAAACATCAGCTTTGAGCAGAGTATCGATGTTCTTGAAAAAGCGTTCCCGGGCAGAGGAAAAGAGTATGCGACCGCGATCCGTGACTGCACGATCGCGCTTTACAAGAAATGCGCGGATTACGCGCTGACCCGCGGCATCATCATCGCGGATACGAAATTTGAATTCGGACTGGATGAGGATGGCAATGTCGTCCTCGCCGATGAGATGCTCACGCCGGATTCCAGCCGGTTCTGGCCGGTAGAGGGATATGAGCCGGGTCACGGACAGCCGTCCTTTGACAAGCAGTTTGTCCGTGACTGGCTGAAGGCAAATCCGGACAGTGATTACAACCTTCCGCAGGACGTGATTGACAAAACGATTGCAAAATATAAAGAAGCTTATACCATGCTTACCGGCAGTGAGATCTGAAGATTCTCTTGAATCCCACAGAAGGTATGGTATAATCGGCAAGGGCACCGAAGGCCGACCGGCTTTGGTGCCCATTTTGAAAATAACGGTTATCGTGAAAAGAAAGGATCACATCTTTTATGAAAGCATATTTGATTCTTGAAGATGGTCATGTTTTCACCGGGACAAGTATCGGGTCACGCCGGGAGGTGATCAGCGAGATCGTGTTCAATACTTCGATGACGGGCTATCTCGAGGTTTTGACGGATCCGTCTTATGCAGGGCAGTCGGTCTGTATGACGTACCCGCTGATCGGCAACTACGGGATCTGCTACGAGGATGAGGAGTCCCTTCGTCCGTGGATGGACGGATTTATCGTGCGTGAACTCTCTAGGACACCGAGCAATTTCCGCAGTCAGGACACGATCCAGCGTTTCCTGAAGCGCTTTGATGTCCCGGGAATCGCGGGAATTGATACGCGGGCGCTGACGAGGATTCTGCGTGAGAGTGGCACGATGAACGGTATGATCACCACGAATGGTGATTTCTGTCTGGATGAAGTGATTCCGAAGCTGAAGGCTTACCGGACGGGGGATGTGGTGAACCGCGTCACCTGCACGGAAAAAGAAGTCCTCAGGGGGGACGGATATAAGGTGGCGCTGATGGATTTCGGAGCGAAGTACAATATCCCCCGCTCGCTGAATGAGCGCGGCTGCGAGGTCACGATCTATCCGTCGTGGACGACCGCGGAGGAAATCCTCGCGGCGGATCCGGACGGAATCATGCTCGCGAACGGACCGGGGGATCCGAAGGAGAATCGGGAAATAATCCGGGAGATCCGGAAACTGTACGACTCGGATAAGCCGATGTTTGCGATCTGCCTCGGGCATCAGCTTCTGGCACTTGCGACCGGTGCGGATACGAAGAAGATGAAATACGGTCACAGAGGGGGAAATCATCCGGTAAAAGATCTCTCAACCGGACGCGTCTATATCACCTCTCAGAACCATGGATATATGGTCGATACCGATACGCTCGATCCGTCCGTCGCGGTTCCTGCGTTCGTCAATGTCAATGACGGTACGAACGAGGGACTCCGCTACCTGAATAAAAACATTTTCACGGTGCAGTACCATCCGGAAGCGTCGCCGGGACCGCACGATTCCGCGTACCTGTTTGACCGCTTTATCGATATGATGGGAGGGAAGAACTGATGCCAAAGGATCCAAGTATAAAGAAGGTTCTGATGATCGGATCGGGTCCGATCGTGATCGGCCAGGCGGCGGAGTTTGATTATGCCGGTACGCAGGCCTGCCGTTCCCTGAAGGAAGAAGGAGTCGAGGTCGTCCTTTTGAACTCGAATCCTGCGACGATCATGACGGACAAGGATATCGCGGACCGCGTCTATATCGAGCCGCTGACGGTCGAGGTCGTCGAGCAGCTGATTCTGAAAGAAAAGCCGGACAGTGTCCTGCCGACGCTGGGAGGCCAGGCTGGTCTGAACCTTGCGATGGAGATGGCGGACAGCGGATTTCTTGAGGAGAATCATGTACGTCTGATCGGTACGACGCCTCTCACGATCAAGAAGGCGGAGGACCGTCAGATGTTCAAGGACACGATGGAAAAGATCGGTGAGCCGATCGCGCCTTCCCGTGTCGTCACAAATATTGAGGATGGAATCCGTTTCGCGGAGAAGATCGGATACCCGGTTGTTCTTCGTCCGGCGTATACGCTGGGAGGCAGCGGCGGCGGTATTGCCTCAAATCAGCATGAATTGACGGAGATTCTCGCAAACGGACTCCGGCTTTCCCGCGTCGGCGAGGTACTGGTCGAGCGAAGCATCGCCGGCTGGAAGGAAATCGAGTACGAGGTGATGCGTGATTCCGCAGGAAACTGCATCACGGTCTGCAATATGGAAAACATCGATCCGGTCGGTGTTCATACCGGCGATTCGATCGTTGTGGCACCGTCGCAGACACTCGGAGATAAAGAGTACCAGATGCTCCGCACGTCGGCGCTCAACATTATCACGGAACTGGGGATTACGGGCGGCTGCAACGTGCAGTACGCGCTGAATCCGGACAGCTTCGAGTACTGTGTCATCGAGGTTAACCCGAGGGTGAGCCGTTCGTCGGCACTCGCTTCAAAGGCGACCGGTTATCCGATCGCAAAAGTCGCGGCGAAGATTGCGCTTGGCTATACGCTCGATGAGATCCCGAATGCGATCACGAAAAAGACGTATGCCAGTTTCGAGCCGATGCTCGATTACTGTGTCGTGAAGATGCCGCGCCTTCCCTTTGATAAATTTATCAGCGCGAAACGGACGCTGACGACGCAGATGCAGGCGACCGGTGAGGTCATGAGTATCTGCTCGAATTTTGAGGGCGCGCTGATGAAGGCAATCCGTTCACTGGAGCAGCACGTCGATTCACTCATGTCTTATGATTTCACGAAGCTCTCAACCGAGGAACTCCGGGAGCAGCTGGCGGTCGTCGATGATATGCGGATCTGGAGAATCGCGGAAGCGCTGCGGCGCGGAATTCCGGAGCAGGAAATCCACACGTGCACGAAGATCGATCTCTGGTTTATCGATAAGATCGCGATTCTTGTGGAGATGGAGAACCGCCTGAGAACAGAGGAGCTCACGGAGGATCTGCTGCGCGAGGCGAAGCGGGTCGAATATCCGGATTACATCATCGCGGATCTCTCCGGCAGGACAGCGGATGAAGTGAAGGCGATGCGTGAAAAGTACGGGATCACCGCTTCTTTTAAGATGGTTGATACGTGCGCGGCCGAGTTCGAGGCATCCACACCGTACTACTATTCGATGTACGACGGCGAGAATGAGTCGGTTCCGAAACATGACCGGAAGAAGGTACTCGTCCTTGGATCCGGACCGATCCGGATCGGTCAGGGAATCGAGTTTGATTTCTGTTCGGTTCACTGCACCTGGGCGTTCTCAAAAGAGGGATACGAAACCATCATCATCAACAACAACCCGGAAACGGTCAGCACCGATTTTGATATCGCGGACCGGCTGTACTTTGAGCCGCTGACTCCGGAGGATGTGGAAAATGTCGTCAGGATCGAGAAACCGGACGGGGCGGTGGTCCAGTTCGGAGGACAGACGGCGATCAAGCTGACGGAAGCCCTCATGAAAATGGGTGTTCCGATTCTTGGAACGTCCGCGGAGGATGTCGACGCGGCGGAGGACCGAGAGCGCTTCGATGAGATCCTGCAGCAGACGAAGATCCCGAGAGCGGCCGGCCGAACGGTATTCACCGTCGAAGAAGGGCTCGAGGCGGCGCATGAACTGGGCTATCCGGTTCTGGTCCGCCCGTCCTACGTACTCGGCGGCCAGGGCATGCAGATCGCGATCAACGATGAGGATATCGCAAATTATATCGGAATCATCAACCGCTACACGCAGGAGCACCCGATTCTGGTCGATAAATATCTGGAGGGAAAGGAGATCGAGGTCGACGCGGTATGCGACGGCGAGGACATCCTGATCCCCGGTATCATGGAGCACGTAGAGAGAGCGGGGATTCACTCCGGAGACAGTATCTCGGTCTATCCGGCGATGGATCTGTCTGATCGTGTGACGGGAACGATCGAGGATTACACGAAGAAGCTCGCAAATGCGCTGCACGTCCTCGGGATGATCAATATTCAGTTTATCGTCTACAAGGAAGAGGTTTACGTGATCGAGGTGAACCCGCGTTCGTCGAGAACGGTTCCGTATATCAGCAAGGTCACGGGAATCCCGATCGTTCCGCTGGCGACGGAGGTGATCCTCGGCCATACGATCCGTGAACTCGGATATGAGCCGGGACTGCAGAAAAAGGCGGATTACATCGCGATCAAGATGCCGGTCTTCTCCTTCGAGAAGATCCGCGAGGCGGATATCAGCCTCGGGCCGGAGATGAAGTCGACCGGTGAGTGTCTCGGAATCGCCCGCTCGTTCAACGAGGCGTTATACAAGGCGTTCCTCGGCGCGGGAGTGAAGCTTCCGAAGTATAAAAATATGATCATCACGGTCCGGGACAGCGAGAAGGATGCGATCGTCCCGATCGCGAAACGGTTCGAGAAGCTCGGCTACCGCATCTTCGCGACCCGCGGTACGGCGAAGAGTCTGATTGACGGCGGAGTGAACGCGCTTCCGGTCAATAAGATCGAGCAGCCCAGTCCGAACCTGATGGATCTGATCCTCGGCCACAAGATCGATCTCGTCATCGATATACCTCAGGAGGGCGTCGAGCATAAAAAGGACGGTTTTGTGATCCGAAGAAGTGCGATCGAGACAGGCGTAAACGTTCTGACTGCCATCGACACGGCGGAGGCGCTTGTGACGTCGCTCGAGAATACCGATATCAAGAAGCTGGAACTGATCGATATCGCCTCGATCGCGGGACGCGGAAAGATCGGCGGATAACCGGCCGGGAAGTAGGTTCGTATGTCATTTATTCTGTTTATCAAGACGCTGCTGTACGGGATCGTCGAGGGTATCACCGAGTGGCTCCCGATCAGCAGTACCGGCCATCTTGTACTGCTCGAAGGAGTTCTTGATCTCGGCATGAGTTCTTCCTTCATGGAGATGTTCAATGTCGTGATCCAGCTCGGCGCGATTCTTGCGGTCGTCGTGATTTATTTCAAGAAGCTCTGGCCGTTTCACACGAGGCGGAATCGCCCGGAACATTCCTGGTTCGCAAACCCGACCGAAGAGGGAGCGGCGGGAAAGTTTCAGTGCTTCGCAAACGATTATTTTTATATGGACAAAATTGTCCTGTGGCTGAAGATCATCGTTTCGGTTCTGCCGGCTGTGGTGATCGGATGGCCTCTCGACGATACGGTCGAGAAGTATATGTATAAGTCGGTTCCGATCGCGCTGATGCTGATTCTTTACGGCGTCCTGTTCATCGTGATCGAGAACCGGAACAAGACGAGAAAACCGCGTGTTGCCCGGATCAGCCAGATTTCCTGGAAAGACGCATTGACGGTGGGACTGTTTCAGGTACTCGCGATCATCCCGGGAACATCCCGGTCCGGCGCGACGATCATCGGAGGGATTCTGATCGGTCTTGCGCGCCCGCTGGCGGCAGAGTATACCTTTTATCTTGCGATCCCGACGATGCTCGGCGCATCGGTTCTGAAAGCCGCAAAATTCGGAGGCCGGCTGACCTCCGTCGAAGGGGCGGTGCTTGCGGTTGGAATGATCAGCGCCTTTGTCGTTTCGATCGTTGTGATCCGTTTCCTGATGCAGTATATCCGGAGGCATGATTTCAAGGCGTTCGGATGGTACCGGATCGTGTTCGGAATACTCGTGCTGATTCTCGTCGGCGCAGGTGTGCTCGCAAACACGCCTGCCTGACAGGAAAGGACAAAAACAGACTGATGTTTAAAAAATATTTGCTGACATTTCTGGTCTCGATGGTTCCGATCGTTGAACTCCGCGGTGCGATTCCGATCGGAGCAGCCTCCGGACTTCCGATTCTGCCATGCTACATCATAGCGGTCCTCGGCAATATGGTGCCGGTTCCGTTCATTTATCTGTTTGCGCGCAGACTCCTCGTCTGGGGGAGTGACAGGAAGGGCATCGGCCGCTTTTTCCGCTTCTGTCTCGAGAAGGGGCAGAAGGGCGGCGAAAAGCTGAGTGCAGGGGCAGGCAGAGGCCTGTTTATCGCGCTGATGTTGTTTGTAGGAATTCCGCTTCCGGGTACGGGGGCGTGGACCGGTACGCTGGCGGCCAGTATTCTGGACTTTGGGTTTAAGAAAAGTGTCGCGGCTGTCCTGCTCGGCGTCCTGATCGCAGGTGTGATCATGGGGGTCGGATCATCCGGCGTACTCGCGCTGGTAACCCATTGACCGGCTGTTTTACGAAAAATACAGAGCACGATGGTTTGACCGCGCCGGGCGGATCAGGCATGCACGGGAGGAACTGATATGAAGTGTCCGTACTGCGGAGCAGAGAATAATCATGTTGTCGATACGCGTCCTGTTGAGGAGGAAAATTCCATCCGGAGACGGAGAATCTGCGACAGCTGCAATCACCGTTTTACAACGTATGAAAAGATCGAGACGATCCCGCTGATGGTCATCAAAAAGGATCAGAACCGCGAACAGTATGACCGGAACAAGATCATGGCCGGGATTCTCAGGGCATGTCATAAGCGTCCGGTTCCGGTGCAGAAGATTAATGAGTTGGTTGATCAGGTCGAAAATGAGATCTTCAACCGCGGAGAAAAAGAGATCGAAAGCAGCGTGATCGGCGAGATCGTCATGAAGTATCTGATCGGGCTCGATGCCGTAGCGTATGTCCGCTTTGCATCGGTGTACCGGGAATTTAAAGATGTGAATACATTTATGGATGAATTGAAAAAACTCCTGAGGCAAAAAGATCAGGAGGAAGCGGAAAGCGAAAAAGGATCAGTATGACGATGATTAAGATCTGCGGCCTCACCTCACCGGATGAGGCCGCTTTTTTAAATGAAATCCACGCGGATTTTGCGGGCATGGTTCAGTTCTGCGAACAAAGCAGGAGGAATATTCCGATCTCCCGGGCGAGGGAGATCATGAAAGCCCTGGATCCGGCGATCCGGACCGTGGCGGTCACGGTCAGCCCGTCCGCGCAGCAGGTTCATGAGATAGAACGCGCCGGGTTCGATCTGCTTCAGATCCACGGACAGATCCGGGATGAACTGCTTGCGAGTGTGCGGATTCCTGTGATCCGTGCGGTGAACGGGACGAATTACGAGTCGCTGGACGGTATGCTGAAATCCGATTCGGTGATCGGAATCCTGTTTGATGCAGGAATGCCCGGCAGCGGTAAGACATTTGACTGGTCGGCTCTCGCGGGGATCGAACTGAAGGGCAGAATGAAAATGCTCGCGGGCGGTCTGACACCGGAGAACGCAGCGGATGCGGTACGAATCGTCCGGCCGGATGCCGTCGACGTCAGCACCGGAGTCGAAAAGGACAGCGGACAGGGAAAAAGCAGGGAGAAGATCCTGCGTTTTGCCGAAGAAGTGAGAAAGGCCGCCACATGAGAGAATCATGCGGCGGTCTTTGCCTTTGTTATTGATTTTGCGGCTGTGCGAAAGCGTCCGCGTCAGCCCTGGCTCTGCTCTTCGACGAGCCGTGTGCCGCCGTAGCGTGCCCGCAGCTTCGGCTTCTCGATCTTTCCGGTCGCATTCCTCGGCACGTCCGCGAAGATGATACGGCGCGGCCGTTTGTAGCGCGGAAGTTTCAGGCAGTAACGGTTGACTTCATCCTCTGTCATCGCCATGCCTTCCTTGACCTGGATGATCGCGGTCGCAATTTCGCCGAGACGACGGTCCGGTGTGCCAATGACTGCGACGTCATGGATCTTCATGTTCGAGGCGAGAAAAGCCTCGATCTGAACCGGATACAGGTTTTCACCGCCGGAGATGATGACATCTTTCTTACGGTCGACGAGGTAGTAAAAGCCGTCTTCGTCCTGACGCGCCATATCGCCGGTGTGGAGCCATCCGTCGATCAGTGTCTCCGCGGTGGCCTTCGGGTCATGATAATACCCGACCATAACGCCCGGTCCTTTGACGCAGAGTTCTCCGACATCGCCCTGGTTCACCGGCTGATTTTCCTCGTTTACGATCTTCGCTTTCCAGCCGTAGCCCGGAAGGCCGATCGCGCCGACTTTGTCGATGTGGTCGAGACCGAGATGGATGCATCCGGGACCGGTTGATTCGGAAAGACCGTAGTTCGTATCGTATTTATGATTCGGGAAGTAATCCTTCCAGTGACGAATCAGACTCGGCGGAACCGGCTGGGCGCCGATGTGCATCAGCCGCCACTGTTTCAGATGGTAATCGCTGATCTTCAGATCTCCGGAGTCGAGTGCGGCAAGAATATCCTGCGCCCACGGGACGAGGAGCCAGACGATCGTGCAGAGCTCGTCGGAGACGGCGCTGAAGATTGTTTTCGGCTTATTGCCCTTCAGCAGCACTGTTTTGCTTCCGGTGTACAGTGATCCGAACCAGTGCATCTTTGCACCGGTGTGGTAGAGAGGCGGTATGCAGAGGAAGGTATCCTCGTGCGTCGTCTCGTGATGAACCGCCTCCATTTTTGCGGACTGCATCAGCGCGCTGTGGCGGAGCAGAATCGCTTTTGGAAATCCGGTGGTTCCGGAGGAAAAATAGATCGCCGCGTAGTCGTCGTCCTCTATGAGAATCTTCGGTGCAACACTGGAACAGTTCGCGGCGGAGGCCTGATAATCCTCCGCGAAGTACGGACATGAGTTTCCGACATAGAAAAGGAGCCGCTCCCTGCCCAGATCCTCCGCGATCGATTCGATGCGGCCGATGAATTCTTCGCCGAAGAAGAGTACATCGACATCTGCGAGTTTGACACAGTAGTCGATTTCATCCGCTGTGTACCTGAAATTCAGCGGGACCGCGATGGCGCCGGATTTAAGAACTCCGAAATAGATCGGGAGCCATTCCAGACAGTTCATCAGAAGGATCGCGACCTTCTGGCCTTTTTTAATTCCCTTCTTGATGAGCAGATTTGCGACGCGGTTTGCTTTTTCGTCAAAGACGGACCAGGTGATTTCGCGCCGGAAATAGGTGTTCGAAGTGGGCTGAATCAGCTCGTACTCCTGCCATGTAACCCTCGAAGGCTCGGTCACCTCGGGATTAATTTCCACGAGCGCCGTCTCGTCACTGTAGAGCTTGCTGTTTCGTTCCAGCAGATCTGTGATAGGCATTTTCTTTACTTTCCCCCAAAAGTATTCATGTTTGCATTTCATGCGTTAAACTGCTAAAATTTAAATCAGTAAATAGGATAGCTTATTTTATACGGACTGTCAAGCCGGCCGGGCCATGCCGACCCGGATATGAGATTGACACCGGTGAATGGGTTTACCCGTAAAATTTCGTGTGTTACAATGTCTGCATGCGGATTTTTACAAAAAAGTGCTTAAAGGAGACAGATTTCTATGAAACAACTGATGCTGGGCAACAAGGCCGTTGCCCGAGGTCTGTACGAGGCAGGATGCTGTTTTGTATCCAGTTATCCGGGGACGCCGAGCACAGAAATTACAGAAGAAGCCGTTAAATATGATGAGATCTACTGCGAGTGGGCTCCAAATGAAAAGGTCGCGATGGAGGCTGCGTTCGGTGCGTCTCTTGCCGGCAGACGTTCGTTCTGCGCCATGAAACACGTCGGACTGAATGTCGCGGCGGATCCGCTCTATACGATGTCTTATACCGGAGTGAGCGGCGGCGTCGTCATCGGTGTCGCGGATGATCCCGGCATGCATTCTTCCCAGAATGAGCAGGACAGCCGTCATCACGCGATCGCGTCGAAGATACCGATGCTTTCCCCGTCCGACTCGGCGGAGGCCCTCGCGTTCACGAAGATCGCTTATGAAATATCCGAGAAATTTGACACGCCGGTACTTCTGCAGATGTGCACCCGGGTATCGCATTCTCAGTCGATCGTCGAGACGGGAGAGCGTGTCGTCCCGGAGCGTATTAAATACGAGAAAAATGCCGCAAAATATGTTATGATGCCGGCCTTCGCGAAGAAACGTCACCCGGTCATCGAGCAGCGCACGAAGGATCTGGCCGCATGGGCGGAGACCGCTTCGGTCAACCGCGTCGAGATGGGCGGCACCGATCTGGGAATTATCACAAGCTCGACCTCCTACCAGTATGTGAAAGAGGTCTTCGGAAATTCCGTTTCGATCCTGAAGCTCGGCATGGTCAACCCGCTTCCGGATCAGCTGATCCGTGACTTCGCGTCAAAAGTGAAACAGGTCGCGGTCGTCGAGGAGATGGATCCGATCATCGAGAATCATGTAAAAGAACTCGGCATCGAAGTGACCGGAAAAGATATTCTGCCGATGGTCGGCGAGTTTTCTCAGAATCTGATCGCGAAGGCGTTCGGCAAGGCCGGAGATACCGGTGCGTCGGTCGATGCAGAGATACCGATGCGTCCGCCGGTGATGTGTGCCGGATGTCCGCACAGAGGCCTGTTCTATACGCTTCACAAGAATAAGTGCACCGTCATGGGAGATATCGGCTGCTATACGCTCGGCGCCGCGGCACCGCTTTCCGCGATGGATATGACACTGTGCATGGGCGCTTCCGTCAGCTCGATCCACGGCTTTCTGAAGGCCGGTGAGGAGGAGAACGCGAAGCACACGGTCGCGGTGATCGGCGATTCCACGTTCGTTCATTCCGGCATGACCGGTCTCGCGAATATCGCTTATAATATGTCGAACGCGACCGTCATCATCCTCGACAATTCGATCACCGGCATGACCGGACACCAACAGAACCCGACGACCGGTTACAATATCAAGGGAGATCCGGCGGGGAAGATCGATCTGGAGGCGCTTTGCAGAGCGATGGGAATCAATCGTATCCGCGTCGTTGATCCGTATGATCTGGCTGCGTGCGACAAAGCGGTAAAAGAGGAACTGGCGGCTGAGGAGCCTTCCGTCATTATTTCAAGAAGACCGTGTGCGCTGCTTAAATATGTGAAACACAACCCGCCGCTCCGTGTCAATAAGGAGAAGTGCATCGGCTGCAAATCCTGCATGAAGATCGGCTGTCCGGCGATCGCGATCAAGGACGGCAAGGCTCATGTTGACGACACACTCTGTGTCGGCTGCGGCGTCTGTGAGCAGATGTGTCCGGTGGATGCGTTTGAACATACAGGGAAGGAGGACTGAAAATCATGGAAACAAAAAACATAATGATCGTCGGTGTCGGCGGACAGGGTTCCCTTCTTGCGAGCAAACTGCTCGGACAGCTTCTTCTCGATGCGGGCTACGACGTCAAGGTATCCGAGGTTCACGGCATGTCTCAGCGCGGAGGCAGCGTTGTGACGTATGTGCGCTACGGAAGCAGTGTCGCCTCTCCGATCATCGATGAGGGCGAGGCGGATTATATCGTGTCCTTCGAACTGCTCGAGGCGGCGCGCTGGCTGCCGTATCTGAAAAAAGACGGTCAGATCGTGACGAATATTCAGCAGGTTGATCCGATGCCGGTGATCACCGGGGCGATGGAGTATCCGGAACATCTCGTCGAAAAGATGAAAGCTGCGGGAGCAAAGGTCGACGCGCTCGACTGCCTCTCTCTGGCGGAAAAGGCAGGATCGGCGAAAGCCGTCAATATTGTCCTTATGGGGCGTCTTTCCCATTATTTCGATCTGCCGGAAGAAGCGTGGCAGAAGGCGATGGAACGGATCGTTCCGCAGAAATTCCTGGCGATGAACAAAATCGCATTCGATCTGGGAAAGAATGCCTGAACGGGGAATTTCAGAAAATCAGCAGGAAGGAACAGCTACAGCGATGGAAAGATATTTTCAGAAAGAAATTGAATGCGCTCCCCGCGAGGAGATCATCCGTATCCAGAATGAGAAACTCGTAAAGCAGGTGAAGCACGTCTGGGACGACGTCCCGTATTACAGAAGAAAGATGGAAGAGAAGGGCGTGACACCGGAGGACATCCGGTCGATCGAAGATCTTCACAAACTTCCGTTTCTTTCAAAAGCGGATCTCCGGGAGTCTTATCCGTACGGTCTTTTGGGATGTCCGCTGAAGGAATGCGTGCGCATTCATTCAACCTCCGGCACGACCGGGCGCAGAGTCGTCGCATTTTATACGCAGAAGGATCTGGATCTCTGGACGGACTGCACCGCGCGCGCGATCGTCGCGGCGGGCGGAACGGACGAGGATGTCTGTCAGGTTTCCTACGGATACGGCCTTTTCACGGGAGGCGCCGGACTGGACGGCGGTTCGCACAAGGTCGGCTGCCTGACGGTTCCGACTTCTTCGGGTAATACACAGCGGCAGATCATGTTTATCCAGGATCTTCAGACGACGATCCTGTGCTGCACCCCGTCGTATGCCGCCTATCTGGCCGAGACGATGGAGGAGATGGGGCTTGCACCGGAGGATATCCCGCTCAAGGCCGGTATCTTCGGCGCAGAAGCATGGAGCGAGGAGATGCGCCGCGACATCGAACAGAAGATGGGCATCAAGGCGTATGACATTTACGGTCTTACGGAACTGTCCGGGCCGGGCGTCGCGTTCGAGTGTTCTGCCCAGAACGGAATGCATATCAATGAGGATCATTTCATCGCGGAGGTGATCGATCCGGATACCGGAGAACCGCTTCCGGACGGAGAGCAGGGCGAGCTCGTCTTCACATCACTCGACAAGCGGGCGTTTCCGCTTCTCCGCTATCGCACGAGGGATATCTGCGTGCTCAGCAGAGAGAAGTGTTCCTGCGGCCGGACGCATGTCAAGATGATGAAACCGCGCGGGCGTACGGACGATATGCTCATCATCCGCGGCGTCAATGTGTTCCCGTCACAGATCGAGACGGTTCTTTTGAACCACGGCTATCCGGCGAATTATCAGATCATCGTCGATCGGGTGAACAATTCGGACACGCTCGATGTTCACGTCGAGATGACACCGGAGATGTTCACTGATAATATCGCGGATATCACAAAACGTCAGAAGGAACTTGTCGACGGAATGAAGGCGATGCTCGGCATCAAAGCGGTCGTGACGCTGGTCGCGCCCAAGAGTATCACGAGAAGCGAGGGCAAGGCAGTCCGCGTCATCGATAAGCGTAAAATCTGATTCGGGGAGGTATTTGTATGAGTGTCAAGCAGATTTCTATTTTTGTAGAAAATAAACCCGGCACGATGCACGATATGACACAGGTTCTTGCGGACCACAGCATCGACATCCGCGCGCTGTCTCTCACAGAGACGGAGGGGTTCGGCATCGTCCGGATTATCGTGGACGATGTTCTTGAGACGACTTCGGTTCTGAAGCAGGAGGGCTACGTCTGCCGGCTGACGCCGGTTGTCATTGCGGAGATTCCTGACGAGCCGGGCGGGCTGAACCGTGTGCTCACGATTTTCCATGATAATCAGATCAATGTCGAGTATATGTACGCGACCCTCGGGGGCGGAGCGAAGCGGGCGCTGATGATTTTCCGCGTGGATGATGATAAACGCGCGGAGCGCGAACTGCGCGAAAAACATATACAGCTGATCGAACAGTCGGATATCGCGGAGCTTTAACCGATTCTGCGGATATTGAAATGATTCGTGTATCCATACGACCGGCGTCCCTTAAGGCGTCCGCCAGAAAGGCGGCTTTAAGGACGCCGGTTTGTTTATCACAGGCGGAGCAGAAATGAGCAAAAATCAGGAAGATTATTTAAAAAAGACGGATTTGCTGGCACAGAGCCTTTCTCTTCATTTTGACAGCCGGGACATGGAGACGATCCGGCCGGATACGGACCGGGCGGCAGCAGTCCTGCTGCCGGCGGTGATTCGGGACGGGGAGCCGAACCTGCTGTTCGAGGTGCGGGCAAGCAATCTGCCCCAGGGCGGTGAGATCTGTTTTCCGGGAGGCGCTCTGGAAAACGGAGAGAGCAGCAGGGAAGCCGCGGTCCGCGAAACGGCCGAGGAACTGCTGATTGGAAGAGAACAGATCCGTGTCATCGCACCGATGTTTCAGATGGCTGGTCCGGGCGGAATCTGGATCCGATCGTTTCTCGGCGTGATCCGCGATTACCGGGATACCTGGTCCGAAGAAGAAGTGGACCATGTGTTCTTTCTGCCGTTTTCGTGGCTGCGCGAAAAGAAACCGGTCGTCAGCCACGTAAAACTTCGCGTGGATGACGACCGGGATTTCCCGTACGATCTGATTCCGGGCGGCAGGAGCTATCCGATGCGGAAGCTGCCGCGCGCCTACTATTTTTATAAAACCGGTCACGGTGTGATCTGGGGAATGACAGCGGAGTTATTGTATCATTTTTCTTCGCTGCTGAAGGAATTGCCGAGCGCCTCACTCTGATCAACGACGACTTTTTTGCTGTAGCAGGAGAAGATCGCGTCGATGCGCTCTGCATCCGGCTTCGGTGTGAAGATCGATACGGCCGGGACGATCACGAGGCCGGCGATCATGCAGAATGCTCCCGCGTTGATCGGAGACTGGAGAACCGTCGGAAGACTCTCCTTCGCAAACAGGTTGATGAGCATGAAAACAACGGAGAACAGAAAACAGCACCAGCAGGAAAGAACCGATGTCTTTTTCTTGTAGAGGCCGTACAGGAACGGCGCCAGAAAAGCGCCCGCGAGAACACCCCAGGAAATTCCCATCAGCTGTGCGATAAATGTGACGTTTGACCGGTACTGAATCAGTGCGATCACGACAGAAACTGCGACGAAGACGACGATCAGGATCCGCATCACGGCAAGCTGTTTCTTTTCGCTCATATCTTTCTTGAAATTGTCACGGATCAGGTCGAGCGTCACGGTCGAGGATGACGTGAGGACGAGCGAAGACAGGGTAGACATCGAAGCGGAGAGAACCAGAATCACGACAATTCCAATGAGGATGTCCGGAAGATCCGAGAGCATCGCCGGGATGATCGCGTCATATCCCTCCACGGCGGCATCGACCCGGTCGGAGAACAGTCTTCCGAAACCGCCGAGAAAATAACATCCGCCGGCGACGATGAATGCGAAGGCGGTTGAGATGATCATGCCGGTTTCGATCGATTTTTCACTTCGGATCGCATAGAATTTCTGCACCATCTGAGGCAGACCCCATGTGCCCAGGGAAGTCAGAAGGACGACTCCGAGCAGGTTTTTCGGGTCAGGTCCGAAAAAGGAGGCGAAAACACCGGGGGTCGCCGAGACGGAAGGGTCGCTGACACGGCCGAGGCCGTCGAGCGCTGCCATAAATCCGCCCTGACCTCTCAGCACAGCGGCGATGACCGCGATGATTCCGACGATCATGATCAGCCCCTGGATGAAATCGTTGATCGCGGTCGCCATGTAACCGCCCGCGATCACATAGACTCCCGTAAGGACGGCCATAATAACGACACAGACGGAGTAATTGATGTGAAAGGCCATTCCGAACAGGCGGGAGAGCCCGTTGTAGAGTGATGCGGTATATGGAATCAGAAATACGAAGGTAATAACGGAAGCGGCGATTTTCAGTGATCTGGATTCAAAACGCTTTCCGAAAAAATCCGGCATCGTCGCGGAGTCGAGATACTGTGTCATGATTCTCGTGCGCCGGCCGAGAATCGCCCACGCGAGAAGAGATCCGATCAGTGCATTTCCGATGCCTGCCCAGGTCGCCGCGATCCCGTATTTCCAGCCGAACTGTCCCGCGTATCCGACGAACACGACGGCCGAAAAGTACGAGGTTCCATACGCGAAAGCGGTCAGCCACGGGCCGACGCTCCGTCCTCCGAGGACGAATCCGTTTACATCGGACGCGTTTTTGCGGCAGTAGATTCCGATTGAAATCATCACGCCGAAGAATAGAACCAGAAGAATCAATTTGATTGCCATACCAACACCTCACTGAATTTTGCAATTTTATGCGTTAAAGCGTAACACTTAAACGCGCTAAAGTCAACTACGAGATTGCAAACACGAATCAATGATGATAAGATGTTTTGGAATTATACATCTTCGGTGCACAAACTGTGTGCATAGCACTTATTCCTTTGAGAAACGATATGGGAGGCGATTTCCAATGAGAGAATTTAGAAAATCGAGCAAGCTCGACCATGTGCTGTACGATGTCCGCGGGCCGGTCGTCGCGGAGGCCGCGCGCATGGAAGAGGCCGGTCAGAAGATTCTGAAGCTGAATATCGGCAATCCGGCGCCCTTCGGTTTTACCGCCCCTGATGAAGTCGTCGAGGATATGATTGCGAACGTCGCAAACTGTGAAGGATACTCGGATTCGAAGGGGCTTTTTTCCGCACGAAAAGCGATCATGCAGTATTATCAGCTTAAAAAGTTCCCGAATCTCTCCGTGAATAATATTTACACGGGAAACGGGGTCAGCGAGCTGATCCAGCTCTCGATGAATGCACTTCTGGATGACGGGGATGAAATTCTGATTCCGGCTCCGGACTATCCGTTATGGACCGCCTGCGCGACGCTCGCGGGAGGAAAGGTGGTCCACTACATCTGCGACGAGCAGGCGGACTGGGCTCCGGATATTGACGATATTGAGAGCAAAATCACGGACCGCACAAAGGCGATCGTTGTGATCAATCCGAACAATCCTACCGGAGCGGTATATCCGAAGGATCTTCTCGAGCAGATCGTTGAGATCGCAAGGGAAAATGAGCTGATGATTTTCTGCGACGAGATCTATGACCGGCTGGTGATGGATGAAATTCCGTATACTTCGATCGCTTCGCTCGCGCCGGACGTGTTCTGCGTGACCTTCTCCGGACTGTCCAAATCCCATATGATCGCAGGCTACCGCGTCGGATGGATGGTGCTTTCCGGAAATCTTGACGCCGGCCGCGACTATATCGAGGGACTGAATATGCTTTCCAATATGCGCCTGTGCTCGAATGTTCCGGCCCAGAGCGTCGTGCAGACCGCGCTGGGAGGGTATCAGAGCGTAAATGAGTACCTGATTCCGGGGGGACGTGTCTATGAGCAGCGCGAGTGCATCTACAATCTGCTCAAGGATATTCCGGGAATATCGGTCGTCAAACCGAAGGCGGCGTTTTATATTTTCCCGAAGATTGATGTTCAGAAATTCAACATCACAGACGATGAGAAATTTGCATATGATTTTCTTCATGAAAAACGCGTGCTCATCGTTCACGGCGGCGGATTCAACTGGCAGTATCCGGATCATTTCCGCATCGTATACCTGCCGCACAAAAATACGCTGATCAGCGCGATGGACAAGCTCGCCGATTTTCTGGATCATTATCATCAGCACTGACCGGGGGAGTACGGATGAAGGAAGGAATAAATGCGGCGCTGATCCTTGAGGGAGGCGCCATGCGCGGAATTTTCACTGCCGGCGTGCTTGATGTTCTCATGGAGCATAACTGCTATCTGGATTATGTCGTCGGTGTCTCTGCCGGCTCCTGCAACGCGGCCGACTACGTATCACGTCAGATCGGAAGAAGCCGGGACTGCATCGCGGTCGGCGATAAGTCCATACGGTACGTGCACGGGGATCTGCTGCATATGATTCGCGGGAAGGCATTTGATCTGGACCGCCTCTGCGGTGATTTCGCCTATCGGTACTATCCGTTTGACTTTGAGACATACTTTGCATCGGAGATCCGTGCGGAATACGTCGTCACAAATGCGGATACAGGAAAGCCGGAGTATCTGAATGAAAAAAAGGATCCGAAGCGTCTGATGAATATCATCGCGGCATCGTGCAGCATGCCGCTGATCAATGAACTGCGGCCGCTGGACGGCGGTGAATACTCCGACGGCGGAATCACGGATTCCGTTCCGATCCTTCACGCGATGCGGAAAGGCTACCGGAAAAATGTCGTCGTCCTGACACGTCCGAAGAATTACCGGAAGGAGCGAAACCGTGCGGCGGAAGCGCTGTACAGGACGAAGTACAGAAAGTACCCGAATCTTGTGAAGGCGCTCTGCACACGCCATATTGCCTATAACCGCACGCTTGATCTCATCGACAAGTGGGAGGATGAGGGACGGATCTTCGTGATCCGCCCGGAGGAGCCGGTCGTAGGACGTACCGAACAGGATACGGAAAAACTTCTTGCATTCTACCGCAGCGGGATCGACCGGATGGAAGAGCGGTACGGCGAGCTGGAACGTTATCTTTCAGACGGAGGAACCGATGTCATTTCTTGAACGATTTTATCCGGATGAGTGGCTTCCGTCCGCTTATGCGGTCGATTATCAGAGACTGTATGATGAGGGATACAGAGGTGTGATCTATGATATCGACAATACGCTCGTTGAGCACGGCGCGCCGGCGGATGAACGGTCGGTCCGGCTGTTTGCAGAACTTCGGGAGATCGGGTTTTCTACCTGTCTTCTGTCAAACAACCGGAAACAGCGGGTCGCCGGGTTTGCCTCATCGGTCGGGTCTGATTTTATTTATCTGGCGAACAAGCCTGCGGTGAAAAATTATGTGCGCGCCTGTGAACGGATGGGTATTCGAACGGATCAGGCAGTATTGATCGGCGATCAGCTTTTTACGGATGTCTGGGGCGCGAAACGGGCAGGCATCGCGAATATTCTCGTACAGCCGCTCAACCCGAAGGAAGAGATACAGATCGTTCTGAAAAGACGGCTCGAGTGGATTGTGCTTCGCTCGTTTAAAAAACGGATGCGGGAGATGGGGAGGACGGAGTTTCCTTCCGGAACGTTTCAGACAGGCGGCCGCAGCAGCCGGGACCGGGACGCTGCCGGCCGGACGGGCCGAAAAAAACGTTGAAAAATCACAAATCGTATTATATGATATTGCAATAAGGAGGAAATACAGATGGCAAGTGGAGATCAGATTTCAGCAGGCGATTTTAAAAACGGTATCACACTTGAGATTGACGGAAACGTCGTGCAGATCATCGAATTTCAGCACGTAAAGCCGGGAAAAGGCGCAGCGTTCGTCAGAACCAAGATGAAAGATGTTATAAACGGCGGAGTGACCGAGAGAACCTTCCGCCCGACCGAGAAATTCCCGCAGGCAAGAATTGACCGTCAGGGTATGCAGTACCTTTACAATGACGGTGACCTTTATTACTTCATGAACGAGGAGACATACGATCAGATCGGTGTCAACAAGGATACGGTCGGCGATGCGCTCAAGTTTGTAAAAGAGAATGAGAAAGTTACGATTCTCTCCTACAACGGAAATGTATTCTCTGTCGAGGCACCGCTTTTCGTGGAGCTTGAGATCACGGAAACCGAGCCCGGATTTGCCGGAAATACCGCGCAGGGTGCGACAAAGCCGGCTACCGTCGAAACGGGTGCACAGGTTATGGTTCCGCTGTTCGTCAATCAGGGCGACAAGATCAAGATCGATACCCGCACGGGCGAGTACCTGAGCCGTGTCTGAAGCCTGATACAGCAGTATCCGTAAAATCGCTTTTTATTTCGGAGGTGCATGGAATTCATGTACCTCCGGCACTTCTCTTTACGAATCGGATTCCAGTCTCATTTCAACCGATTCATTATCCCGATACACTAAAATTCAATTTCATAAATGTTTGATTCCGTGTGCGGAGAAGTTTCTTCCTGTGTCGCTGACGGTCTGTTTTTCGTCCGCTCCCATCGGTTCATTCTGCGCGCGGAAATAAAAAGGAGGATTCTATGAACTATCAGCAGTTTCAGGAAAAACTCGCGGACGAAGTACGCCGCAGATCCGGCGAAAAATTCAGCGTCACGCTGCGCACGGTCACGAAAAATAACGGTGTATGCCGGCATGCGATGGAGGTGCGGCGCGGAGGCACAGATCTGCATCCGTCCGTCTATCTTGATTCGTATTTTGACGAATATCGCAAGGGAGTGTCCGTCGGTCATCTCGCAAATCTCGTGCTTGAACAGTGTGAGGAGTACGGCCGGAAGGTCCGCCTTCCCGAAAATTTTTTTCGCGTGTACGACGAAGTCTCAAAGCATCTGTACTGCAAACTGATCAGCGGCCGGATGAACCGCAGGGAACTGTCCGCCGTGCCGAACCGACAGTGGATGGATCTTGCTCTTGTCTGTTACTATCGGGTCGATGACGATATTCTGAAGGATGCGTCCATTTTAATCCGCAGAGAGCATCTGAATTTCTGGGGGATCAGCGAGAGGCGGTTATTCAGGGAAGCGTGGGAAAACACGAAGAGGGACCAGAAGCCGGTGTTTTCCTCTCTTCAGAGCGCGCTTCGCGACATCAGCGAGGCTCCGGGAGAAGAGGATGATTCGCCGCTCTATATTCTCACGAATGAGCAGAAATGTTTCGGCGCCGTATGCATCGGTTATCCGGATATGACGGAAAAAATTGCGTCGGAGATCGGGGGCGATTATTATATAATCCCGAGCAGCATCCACGAATGTCTGATTCTCGGCGCGGAAGACTGCTACCGGCCGGAGACGCTGAACCGGATGGTCCGCGATATTAACCGGAGTCAGCTTGAGCCCTCGGAGATTCTTTCCGACCATGTCTATTATTATGATGCGGAAAGGCGCGTTGTCGAAGCTGCTGTTGAACGACGGGAAGAAGAAGCCGGAAATATGTGAGGCCGGAATCTGAGGACGCAGAACCGGCGCCGCTGTCGTTCCGTATGGAATATTTGACAATTCATTCATCCTGTGCTATCATCGTAAAGTCCGAACGGGCGGATGCGTCCGTTTTACGTCTGTAGCTCAGGGGATAGAGCAACGGTTTCCGGTACCGTGTGTCGGGGGTTCGATTCCCTCCAGGCGTGCTCGGGTCAGGCCGCTGCGCCGCCGTCTGCCGGTAAATGAATCGGCGGACGGCGATGCGGCGGTCTTTTTGCTTCAATAATTATGCACAGAAACGGACCGGAATCCGCCGGAAAAGTTGCCAAAATGCCATATCAGTGGTATTATTCTATATGAAATGCAGGCCTGCGATTGATGTACCGAGCGGCGGTGCATCCTCGCGGCCTTTTCTATTCTCACGAGGAGTTGCAATACGATGAACAGAAAAAAAAGGAGAATTGTCGTCAAGGTTGGAACCTCGACATTGACGAATGAATTTGGAAAGCGCAATCTTCACAGGATCGAAGAGCTGGCGATGACGCTTGCGGACATTCAGAATATGGGAAATGAGGTCGTTCTCGTCTCGTCCGGTGCGATTGCGGTCGGCGCGAATAAGATGCGTCTTTCCGACCCTCCGAAGGAAATGCGGATGAAACAGGCAGCCGCCGCTGTAGGTCAGTGCGACAATATGTTCCTGTACGATAAGTTTTTCGGATATTACAGCAAGACGGTGGCGCAGATTCTTCTGAATGCGGAGGATATCCAGCAGGAGGAAAAAAAGGAAAATCTGTCAAATACATTTGAAGCCCTCCTTGAGCACGGGATCATCCCGATCGTCAATGAGAACGATTCGGTCAGTTATACGGAGATTGAGTCGGAGGAGCGGCTGTTCGGAGACAACGATAAGCTTTCGGCAGTCGTTGCGGTTCTGTGCAGGGCGGACATGCTCGTGATTCTGTCGGATATTGACGGATTTTATGATAAAGATCCGCGGTTTTACCGGGATGCAAAACTGATCAGCCGTGTCGATACGATCGACGAGTCAATCTACGCGCTCGCGGGGGGAGCCGGATCGAGACGGGGCACGGGCGGTATGAAGACGAAGCTGGAGGCGGCGGAACTTGCCGTATCTCAGGGAATCAGCACGCTTGTCATGAATGGCAATGATCCGTCCAGACTTTACGACATTTTCAAGGGAAAGAAGGTCGGCACGCTCTTCGCGGCGAAACGGTGACCAATGCAGAAGGCCGGAATGGCATTAAGGGTGGAAAGCATGAAAAAAAGCAGTCTGAAACGTATTTTATGTGGTGGGTTCGCGTGTGCTCTGATTTTTTCGGGAATGACCGGATGCGGGAAAAAACCCGTAAGTTCAGTCTCGTCGGCAGAGGATGTGACGTCGGTATCTGCGGTATCGGAAACAGCGGCTTCGGAATCAACGGAAGAACCGGTTCAGGCGGAGTCGGCGCCTGCCGAGGCGCAGCCTCCGGAAGGGACGTACTTCAGTGAGCTGACCGGCGAGCCGGTCAGCACAGATCTGCAGGAACAGCGTCCGGTAGCGGTGATGGTCGACAATGAGAAGATCGCATATCAGCACTACGGAATTGCCGAAGGGGACGTCGTCTATGAGCTCATGAACAGTACAAAGAACGGACGGATCACGCGTCTGATGGTTCTGGTGAAGGACTGGGAGAAGATCCAGCAGATGGGAAGTATCCGGAGCGTCCGCCCGACGAATATTATCCTCGCGTCGGAGTGGAACGCGGTTCTCTGCCATGACGGCGGGCCGCGGTACGTGGATGAGTATTTCACAAAAGACTATGGGAAAGAGCATTTCTCCGGAACTTTTTCGAGGGTGAAAAACGGAAAGCCGAGAGAGTTCACGGAATACGTATGCGCCGGTGATCTGGACAAGAATTTCCAGTCCACGGGTTACAGCAAAACGTACAATCAGTTCCGCCCGGAACGGGATTCGCATTTTCGGTTCGTTGAGTATAACACAGAGAACGATTTGTCGGGCACACCGGATGCGGTAACGGCGAATACCGTTGCACTTCCGTTTTCACACACCAGTTCGACACTGACGTACAATGCGGGAACCGGTACATATGACCTTTCCTGCTATGGCTCAGTTCATACGGATGCGGAGGACGGTCAGGCGGCGACGTTTAAAAATGTCCTTCTGCAGTGCTGCAGTTTTTCCGAGTACGACGATGCCGGCTATATGATTTATAATGTCGTCCAGCAGAATCAGCCGGGATACTATATCACGGACGGACGTGCGGTGCCGATTACCTGGTCGAAGGACAGCGAAACCGGTATCACGAAGTATTATGACCAGAGCGGGAACGAGATCGCGGTCAATCGCGGAAAAACGTATATCTCGCTTGTTCCTGAGGATAGTTGGGGAAGTCTTTCAATCTCATGAAAAACCGATTTTTACCAGTAAATACAGATGATATGCAAGCTGCCGGAATCCGGCAGCTTGATTTCGTATACGTTTCGGGTGATGCATACGTGGATCATCCAAGCTTCGGCAGCGCGATCATCAGCCGTGTTCTTGAATCACGCGGATATACGGTCGGCATGATCTGCCAGCCGGATTATCATGATGAAAAAAGCATCGCAGTCCTGGGCCGCCCGCGCCTTGCCTTTCTCGTCTCTTCGGGGAATATGGATTCTATGGTGAATCATTACACGGTTGCGAAGCGAAGGAGAAAGACCGACGCGTTCAGCCCGGGAGGCGTGATGGGCAGACGTCCGGATCGGGCAGTCACGGTCTATTGCAATATGATCCGGAAGGTTTATGGAAAAGTTCCGATCGTCATCGGCGGAATCGAGGCGAGTCTGCGGCGGCTCGGACATTATGACTACTGGTCGGACCGGGTCCGCCGCTCGATCCTGCTTGAGTCCGGTGCGGATCTGATCTCATACGGGATGGGTGAGCGAAGCATCGTTGAGATCGCAGAGGCGCTGGATGCGGGAATCTCGATTCACGATATTATGTATGTCCGGGGGACTGTGTGGAAGACGAGAGAACGCGAACGGATCGGTGAGGCCGCAGCCCTGCCGGACTTTGAAGAGATACAGGCGGACAGACGAAAGTATGCGGAAAGTTTCCGGATTCAATACAGAAATACGGATCCTTACCAGGCCTCTGCCCTTTATGAGACGTACGGCGGAAAAACGTTCGTCGTGCAGAACCCGCCTGCCCGTCCGCTGACGATGATGGAGATGGACGATGTCTACGATCTCCCGTATGTGAGAAGATGGCATCCCATGTATGACCGGGACGGAGGAATTCCCGCTCTGTCCGAGATCCGGTTCAGTCTGACCTCAAACCGCGGATGCTTCGGGGGATGCAGCTTCTGCGCCCTGAACTTTCATGAGGGAAGAATCGTACAGGCGCGGTCTCATGAATCAATTCTGAAAGAAGCGGAGGCGATGACGCACGATCCCGAATTTAAGGGTTATATCCATGATGTCGGAGGGCCGACGGCACAGCTTCGTGCACCGGCGTGCAAAAAGCAGCTGACGGAGGGAGCCTGCACGGACCGGCAGTGTCTGTTTCCGAAGCCGTGTCCGGCACTAAAGGTCGATCACAGCGATTATCTTTCCCTGCTTCGGGAACTCAGAGCACTGCCTCATGTGAAAAAGGTATTTGTGCGCTCGGGCATCCGGTACGACTACCTGATGGCGGATCCGGACCGGACATTTCTGAATGAGCTCTGCCGTTTCCATGTCAGCGGTCAGCTCCGCGTCGCGCCGGAACATATTTCCGACCGCGTGTTGAAGCTGATGGGGAAACCGGGGAAGGATGTTTACGAGTCGTTCCTGAAGGCGTTCGATCAGGCGAACCGTCTGAGCGGGAAGGAACAGTACGCCGTTCCGTACTTCATCTCCTCGCATCCCGGGAGCCGTCTGGAGGATGCGGTGTTTCTCGCGGAATATATCCATAAATCCGGTCATATGCCGGAGCAGGTACAGGATTTCTACCCGACGCCCGGGACCGTATCGACTTGTATGTACTATACGGGACTCAATCCCCTCACGATGGAGAAGGTATACGTCGCCAGAAATCCGCATGAAAAGGCGATGCAGCGTGCACTGATCCAATATGGCAGGCCGGAAAATTACCTTCTCGTGAAGGAGGCTCTGCACCGCGCAGGCAGAGAGGATCTGATCGGATTCGGCAGGGAATGTCTGATTCCGCCGCGTCCTGTGCGGCAGGAAAAATCCGGCGCGGGCAATCGGAAGAAAACGGGGAAACCATCAGGGACTTCTGGGCGCCGCCGCAGGCGTTGACACGAAAAATCTGCCGGAATATAATTATTTTAGTTATTATGTGAATAAAATGCACGGTCCGGGGAGAGCATGAGCAAAAAAAAGAAAAAGAACGGCGGTACCGGGTATGTGATCGCAATCATCCTTTGTCTTTGCGTCGCGGCATTTGCGGCGTACCATCTGATCAATATACTGAATGAATATCACCGGGGAACGGAGGAGTATAATTCTCTTCTGGATTACACAGACAAGGTGCCGGATGGCAATCCGGTTTCCGCGGACGGGTTGAGCAGTACGTCCGCGCAATCTGCACCGGATACCGATCCGGACGCACAGACGCATGGGGCGGTCCCGGAGGAGGGAAATTTGTCCTGTCCGGTTACCGTCGATTTTGCGTCCCTGCAGAAGATCAACGGGGATCTTGTCGGATGGATCTACATCGGAGGCGTGGGGATCAGTTATCCGATCGTGCAGGGAGACGATGACGATTATTATCTTCATCACACATTTAAGCGGCAGAGCAATTCTGCCGGATCGGTCTTTATGGAATACCAGAACCGTTCCGATTTTTCAGATCCGAATACGATTATTTACGGCCACAACATGAAAAACGGCTCGATGTTCGGAAAACTGAAGCGCCTTGTAAACGACGGCGCGTACCAGAAGAACCCGTATTTCTGGATTCTGACACCGCAGGATAGCTTATGCTACAGAATATTCAGTCTGAAAAAGGTTTCGGTTGACAGCGACGTCTATTCCCTGTTCTCCGAGGCAGACGATTCCTTCGTCCGATTCGCGGAAAAAATGAAACAGGAATCGGATGTCGCCGCCGGTGAGATGACGTTCACGGATCAGAGCAAAATCGTGACGCTCTCGACGTGTACCGGGGATTCTGCCAGACGGTTTGTCGTACAGGGCGTGCGTGTAAACTGATTTCTTCGGGCTTTTGCGGGAAAGGAGAAGGTATGGATCAGATTGAGGAATTGCAGAAGATTATCGATGAGCACAGCAATCTTGTGTTTTTCGGCGGCGCGGGTGTATCGACCGAAAGTGGGATTCCGGATTTCAGGAGTACGGACGGATTGTATCATATGAAGTACAAATATCCGCCGGAAACGATGCTGAGTCATACATTTTTTGTGACGCATACAGAAGAATTTTTCGAATTCTACCGCGATAAGGTTCTGGCGCTTGACGCACAGCCGAACGCGGCGCATAAGAAACTGGCGGAGCTTGAGAAAGCCGGAAAACTGAAAGCGGTTGTGACCCAGAATATCGACGGCCTGCATCAGAAGGCCGGAAGTAAAGTCGTATATGAACTTCACGGAAGTGTCCACAGGAATTATTGCACCCGCTGCCATGCATTCTATGACGGTGAATATGTCCGTTCCGCCGACGGCGTTCCGAGATGTGAAAAATGCGGCGGCATCGTGAAGCCGGATGTTGTTCTGTATGAAGAAGGCCTCGACAGCGATACAATCAACGGGGCGGTTCGGGCAATCTCTGAAGCGGATGTTCTGATTGTCGGCGGAACATCACTGGTGGTCTATCCGGCGGCGGGGCTGATTCATTACTTCAAAGGCGACAAGGTCGTACTGATCAACAAGGGCAGCACCGGTATGGATACGAACGCGGATCTTGTGATCCGGGAGCCGATCGGCCGGGTTCTCGGTAAAATCCGGGTGCACGGATGACCGTAGAAGAGGAAGGAGGACGCATTCTCGCGCAGGTACGAAGATGTGTTCAGGAGCCGGAGCGGACGGGAACGGAGGAAAGACATGACGCAATCCTATGAGGTCGGTGATGTTGTGACGATGAAAAAGAAACATCCCTGCGGCAGTTTTGACTGGGAAATCCTGCGTGTAGGCGCGGATTTCCGGCTGAAGTGTACGGGCTGCGGCAGACAGATCATGATCAGCCGCAGAGAGGTTGAAAGAAGTGCGAAAACCGTGCGAAAGCCGTCACATTGACTTTCCATATCAATTATGATATTTTAGTTGAGTGGAAAAAATTTCCTGTATTAGAAAGGATCTTATATGAATAAAGTCATTTTGATGGGACGGCTGACGCGTGATCCGGATATCCGTTATTCACAGGGGGAGAACGGGACGCAGGTCGCCCGATATACGCTGGCGGTAGACCGCCGTTTCAGACGTCAGGGCAATGACAGTCAGCAGACAGCGGATTTTATCAGCTGTGTTGCGTTTGGAAAGAGCGCAGAGTTCGCTGAGCGCTATTTTCATAAAGGAATCAAGATCATCGTGACAGGGCGCATTCAGACGGGAAGTTATACGAACCGTGACGGTGCCAAGGTATACACGACCGATATTGTTGTAGAAGATCAGGAGTTTGCGGAGAGCAAATCAGTCAGCGACAGCACGAGCGGTGCTTATCATGCGCCGGAAGGTTCTGACCGTCCGGACCGGTCGTCCCAGATCGGTTCCGATTCGGCGGAGGGCTTTATGAATATCCCGGATGGGATCGACGAAGAACTGCCGTTTAAATAATTGTGTAACTAATATCCGGGCGGCAGTGATTCTGCCGCCCGATTTTGAGGTTATCAGAAAATGTCCGATTTAAAAACAAGTCCGCAGTTTCGCAGCTACCTGTTGATGCCCATCTGGCTGATTCTGATACTTGCCGGAGCGGACATCGGCATCTGCTTTGTCAGCCGCAGGGCAGGAGGAATTATGACAGCCGCCCTGGCGGTTTATTTTGTCATCGAGCTGATCGTGTACTTTTTGCGGCGAAACGCGATTCTCAGTGAGATGATATCATTCGCCGCGCAGTACGGCGTGATCCAGAAAGAGATGATGGAAGAGTTTTCTCTGCCGTATGCGATCACGGACGAGCGCGGGAGGATACTCTGGGTCAACCGTTCGTTCTCCGAAGTGACAGGGGTCGAGAAGGGGATTGCCACCCGGTCGCTTACCGGAGTGTTTTCAGATCTTACGAAAGATATCTTTCCGCAGGAATGCGACAGCCCGCTGGAGATCGAACTCGCCTACAATCACCATTTCTACCGGGCGGAGATGACAAAGATCAGCACGGATGAAATCGTGGCCAATTCCGCTTTTTTTGCGGCAGATACCCCGGAAGGTACGTGCCTCTACACATTTTTTATGTACGATGAGACGGAATTGCACCAGACGATTCAGAAGTGCAGGGATGAATCGATGGTTGCCGGGCTGATCTACATCGACAATTACGAGGAGGCGCTCGATTCGGTGGAGGCGGTCCGCCGTTCGCTTCTGACTGCTCTGATCGAACGAAAAATCACGAAGTATTTCCATGATCTGGACGGAATCGTGAAAAAATACGAGAAGGATAAATTTATTCTCGTGATGCGCCACCGTTCGCTCGATGAGCTGAAGGAACAGAGATTCGGCATCCTGGAGAGCGTGAAGAGTGTCAACATCGGAAACGATATGCAGGTCACGATCAGCATTGGAATCGGCGTCAACAACGGATCGTTCAATGATAATTTTGCTGCTGCCAGGATTGCGATGGATCTGGCTCTCGGACGCGGAGGTGATCAGGCTGTTATCAAGGATGCGGATCACAATTCGTTTTTCGGCGGCAAGTCCGAAGCAGTCGAGAAAAATACCCGCGTCAAGGCGCGGGTCAAGGCACATGCGCTTCGTGAGTTTATCATGTCGAAGGAAGAGGTTGTTGTCATGGGCCATCAGCTGATTGACGCGGATGCTTTTGGCGCGGCGATTGGCATCTATCGTGTGGTCCGCACTCTGAATAAGAAGGCGCATATCGTGATCGACAAGGTTACCTCGTCGATGCGGCCGATGATCGACCTGTTCCGCGAGTCGCCTGATTTTGACCCGGGAATGTTTCTTTCGACCCGGGAGGCAGAAGATCTGACCACGAGAGATACGCTGGTGATCGTGGTCGACACAAGCAAGCCGAGTTATACGGAATGTCCGGCACTTCTGAAAAAGGCGAATACGATCGTCGTGCTGGATCATCATCGCCCCGGCAGTGAAGTCATCAAAAACGCAGTGCTGTCATACATCGAGCCCTATGCGTCATCGTCCTGCGAGATGGTCTCGGAAATTCTTCAGTATTTTTCTGAGAATGTCCGGATCCGGAATATTGAGGCGGATGCGATGTATGCGGGAATCATGGTCGACACCGATAACTTCATGCAGAAAACGGGTGTACGGACTTTTGAGGCTGCGGCCTACCTCAGGAGAAACGGTGCGGATGTCACCCGCGTCCGCAAACTGTTCCGGGAGGATATGAACGATTACCGCGCCCGCGGTGAGACGATAAGCGGCGCATACCGTTACCGCGACGATTTTGCGATCGCAATCTGCCCGGCGGGGTACGTCGAGAGTCCGACGATCGTTGCCTCACAGTCCGCGAACGAGCTTTTAAACATTATCGGAGTCAGGGCTTCGTTTGTCCTGACCGAGTACGATAACCGCATCTACATCAGCGCACGTGCAATTGACGAGGTCAATGTGCAGATTATCATGGAGCGCATGGGCGGAGGAGGCCATCTGAATATGGCAGGATGCCAGCTCGACGGTATGACGATGGATGAAGCGGTGGAACAGCTGAAACACACAATTGACCAGATGATCGATGAAGGAGAACTCTGATGAAAGTTATTTTGCTGCAGGATGTAAAGACACTTGGCAAACGCGGCGATGTCGTCAAGGTAAGTGACGGATATGCGCGCAATATGCTTCTTCCGAAAAAACTCGGGGTTGAGGCGACGCCGAAGACACTGAATGATCTGAAGCTTCAGACTGCGCATGAAGAGAAACTGGCGGCGGAGACACTGGCGGCGGCGAAAGATCTGGCGGGACAGATCGAGAAGAGTACGCTGCAGATGACAATCAAGGTCGGAGAGGGCGGCCGCGCATTCGGATCCATCTCCGCGAAGGAAATTGTTGAGGCGGCGAAGGAACAGTGCGGGTTTGACCTGGACAAGAAGAAGATCCAGATGACGGCCCCGATCAAGGAACTCGGGGCAGCGACGGTTGCGATCCGTCTTCATCCTCAGGTGACGGCGAATATCAAGATCAACGTGACAGAGGCATAAAGAATGGATGATTCATCCGCGAAGAGAATTATGCCGCACAACGACGAAGCCGAGAAATCGGTTCTGGGATCGATGCTGATCGACGGAGACGCGATCATGACAGCATCTGAGATCCTGACGCCGGATGACTTCTATCAGAAGCAGTACGGGGTCGTCTTCGGGGCGATGACCGAGCTGTATAATCGCGGCACGAAAGTGGATCTCGTTACGCTGCAGAACGAGCTTCGAAAGAAGAATTCCGCTCCGGAAATTGCGGACATGGAATTTGTGCGTGACCTGCTGGGCGCTGTCGCAACCTCTGCGAATATCAAGTATTATTCGAAAATCGTCAAGGAGAAGTCGACGCTGCGCAGTCTGATCCGTGAGGCCCAGAGTGTTGAGAACCTTGCTTATGAGGACAGCCAGCCCGTCGAGGATATTCTGGATGAGTCCGAAAAGAATATGTTCCGGATTTTTGAGCAGCGGAACACAAGCGAATTCGTTCCGATCCGCCAGGTTGTCGTCGACACGCTCAATACGATCGAGAAGGCTTCGCGAACCACCGGCAATGTGACAGGCATCTCGACCGGTTTTGCGGATCTGGATTACAAGACATCGGGACTGCAGAAATCGGATCTGATTCTTGTCGCTGCCCGGCCCTCGATGGGTAAGACGGCATTTGTCCTGAACATGGCTGAATATATGGCGTTCCGGAAGAACAAGCATGTCGCTATTTTCAGTCTCGAGATGTCCAAGGGGCAGCTGATGAACCGGCTTCTTGCGATGGAAGCGCGTGTCGACTCCCAGAACATCCGGAACGGAAATCTCAGCGACGAGGAGTGGGCGCGTCTGGTCGACGCGGCATCCGTGATCGGAGGTTCCAATCTGATCATCGACGACACGCCGGGCCTTCCGGTCCGGGAACTTCGGACGAAGTGCAGAAAGTACAAGCTCGAGCACGGACTGGATATTGTGATGATCGACTACCTCCAGCTGATGAGCGGATCGGGAAGCCGGGGGTCGGACTCGAGACAGCAGGAAATTTCGGAGATTTCGCGGTCGCTCAAGGCGCTTGCGCGGGAACTGGATGTTCCGGTCGTCGCGCTCTCCCAGCTGAGCCGGGCGGTTGAGCAGAGAACCGGAGATCACCGGCCGATTCTTTCGGATCTGCGTGAATCGGGGGCGATCGAGCAGGATGCGGACGTCGTCATGTTCCTGTACCGTGACGACTATTATCACAAAGATTCCGAGATGAAGGGCATCTGCGAAGTTATTATCGCAAAACAGCGAAACGGTCCGATCGGGACCGTCAATCTCGTGTGGCTGCCGGATTATACGAAATTTATGAGCGCAGAACGTGACCGCGGCCGCTGATTTGCAGCGGTCCGGTCGGCAGATACGGAATCTGCGGAAGGAAATATAAAAAACGGACTGACAGATGCCAGTCCGTTTTTTCGGAAATCATTCCGTTTTGTATCGATCAGTCAGCTGCAGAAATAGCACCGGTCGGGCATACGCTCTCGCAAGCTCCGCAGTCGATGCACGAATCTGCATCGATCTCGTACTGAGTATCTCCGCTGTGGATCGCGCCTACCGGGCATTCGCTCTCGCAGGTTCCGCAGGATACACATGCGTCAGAAATAACTCTAGCCATTGTCAAATCCTCCTTTAGTATATATTATAGTAAGAGCAGGTAATATTTATTACCAATTATGTTTATTGTATACGAACAGCCCGGACAATACAAGTGCAAAATTTAATACAAATGATGGCGGAGTCAAAAGACATTTTTACCGCAAATGATACGGAGGCAGGAAAATTGAAAATCAACAAAAACATGACGATCGCAGAATTGATGACCGTCGATCCGATGATCCCGAATATCCTGGTGAGAGAGGGGATGCACTGTGTGACGTGCGGAGCGGCTCCGGGCGAAACGCTGGAGCAGGCAGGCGGCGTGCATGGAATGACCGATGATCAGATCGATAATCTCGTCGACCGCATCAACGATTTTCTGTCCGTACTCTAACGGACCCGGAACCAATATTCATAGAATTCCCGGAATCCGAGGCCACGGTAGAGATTTTTTGCCGGTTCGTTATCGCTGACGACCTGCAGGTACGCTCCCGTGATGCCGCGGTGCGCGGCTTCCTCGAGTATCATGGAGACGATCTGGCGCGCGATCCCCTTCCTTCTGTAATCCGGGTGGACGTGAATCGCGTAGACCCCCACGAAGTTCCGGTCGAGAATACCCAGCCCGGTACCGATAAACCGTTTTCCGTCGCGAACCTGTATGCAGAGTGTTTCCTTCGGGATCGCCCGATACATGGACGGGACGACGGCCCGGTGCATGATGTTCGTGGTGTGCTTCAGAGCGAAGAGTGCGTCGATCCAGGCGTCCGGGATGAATGCGGAGCAGGTGAGGCGTACCCCGCCGTACTCCCGGTGACGGACTGTTCCAAAACGGCCGGAGGTATCGCTCCCGAGATCCGGGAGGCCGTCGCGGACCATTACGATGGTACGGTGTTCGATCACGTAACCGCGCGCCTCGAGAAGGTCGTCAAAGGAGCTGTCTATGAGAGGGGTGATCTTGAAAATAGCGGGTGTGCCCCATTTTGCATACTCCTCCTCGCAGTATCGGATTTTCTGTTCCCTGGGAATCGTCGATGTACCGACCTGCTCCACGCTGTTTGTGCGGTGCGTGTAAAAATATGAAAAACGCAGCAGCCATCCGTCGTAGTACTGGATCTGATGAGAAGGCCACGCGTTCAGCGACAGATCTTCGATCGTTTTGATTTTGCCGTTCATGTTGTACCTCCGAATTCCTGCCTATTATACACGCGTTTCTTCAATTCTTGCAATAAGGATCCCTGTGCGTTATAATTACATCCGAATATGATTATCAGTTCAGGAGAGCATTATGTCTAAATTTTTGAGAGTCCTTGTTCGAATTATATTGATCTTGCTGATTGCATGCGGCGCGGCCCTGTTGCTTCCGCCGTTGTTCGGAATCGATACGGTAGTCATCCAGAACGGGTCGGGCAATCTTGACCGTGGTACGGTTGTATACGCGAAATCGACCGCGCCCGCCGATCTCGCGGCAGGAGATCACTTTCTCCATGCCGGCGACAACGATGAGATCGACTCCTATATCGTGAAAGAATATGACAGCACGGATGACGTGATCATCGCGTCCGAGAGCGCAGAGGCGTCGGAACAGAAACTTCAGGCAAACGGTGATACGGTCCGCAAGATCGTGTTCACAGTTCCCTTTATCGGTTATTTGTTCATCGCGACGCAGTCGATGACCGGTCTGATGATCCTCGGCGGGGTGCTGCTCATTCTCGTCATACTCTTCATTATCTCGGAAGTGCTCAGACGCAGCGAGGAGGACGAGGAGGACGAGAGCGGTGAGGATGACGATTACTTCACGTCGCTTGAGAAGAAGAAGACAGAAAAGTTCAACGCGGAACTCGGCGATGAGAGCGGCCGGAAGGATTCATCGGACGCATTCCCCGTCGAAGGGGAAGGCGAGGAGTTTATCTCGAACCTGAAAGGCGCCGTCACGGGACGCGTTTTCCCGGATCATGAAGATTCCGAAACGCCGGTCCGCGAGCAGGGTCCGAAGGCTGCCCCGGATGAAGAGGATGCAGTTAAGACGGACGGGCTTCCGAATGTTCAGGCAGCCCTTGAAGCGGCACTGGAGGGAAGACAGATCGATACTGCGACGAAAAATGTACAGCACCCAAAGGTGAAGGAGCGTACGACGACGCCGAAGAGCGGCGAAATCGAGCTTGCAATTCCGATTCGCACCGCGGATGAATTCATGGAGAAGGCGAGAAAGGACGGCGATGAGCCGGAGATACACGAAGATGAAGGAACGGGAATCAAGCTGATCGACTATTCGGACTGCATCTGATTGCGGGGATGCAGAATGCGGCGATTGTCCGCAGCGGAAAAGAATTGAAGAACCTCACGAATGCTCCCGCAGGGCGGAGGACTGGAATACGTCCGACACGGGAGCGCGTGAGGTTCTTTTTTTTGGATATTGAAAAAAATATAGAAAGTGGTTGCAAAATGGAACCGCATTGTGTATACTGTGACTGTTGTGACAATGAAAGCGATGAAGCGTGAGGTTGCCGTCTTTATATATTTGCCGTATGAGACGGGTTTTCCGCGGAGCAAATGTCATGTTCACGAAACTGGCGACAAGTCACTGTACAATTATAGAATGTCCGCTGAAGGCGGAGACGACGTGTCTGTGTTCCGATAAGGACACACACGGAGAAGTGTACAGTCACCACTTGTCGTACTTCGATTTAAAAAGTGCGAAAAGGAGGCGACTTTTTTATGGCAAATCAGGTAATGAGAATCACATTGAAAGCTTATGATCATCAGCTCGTCGATTCATCGGCGGCGAAAATCGTCGAGACGGTGAAGAAGACAGGCTCGGCTGTCAGCGGACCGGTTCCGCTTCCGACAAAAAAGGAAGTGGTCACGATCCTTCGCGCGGTACATAAGTACAAAGATTCCCGCGAGCAGTTCGAGCAGAGAACCCACAAGAGACTGATTGATATCATCACACCGACACAGAAGACGGTGGATGCGCTTTCAAGACTCGAAATGCCTGCCGGTGTCTATATTGACATCAAAATGAAGACCAGATAATCTGGCCGCAGCTGTTAACTAGGATGAGCGCCCTGTGCGCTCCGCTGTAGAAAACAGGAGGAAAAAACAGTGAAAAAAGCAATCCTGGCAACAAAAGTCGGAATGACACAGATCTTCGATGAAGACGGAACACTGACTCCGGTCACCGTGCTTCAGGCTGGTCCGTGCGTCGTAACCCAGATCAAGACCGAGGAAAACGACGGATACAACGCCGTTCAGGTAGGTTTTGGCGATACGAGAGAGAAACTCCTCAATCAGCCGCAGAAGGGTCAGTTCGACAAAGCAGAAGTTTCTTATAAAAAATATCTCCAGGAGTTCCGTTTTGAGAACGCAGCTGACTATGAGCTGAAACAGGAGATCAAAGCGGATATCTTTGCGGCAGGCGACAAGATTGACGCGACTGCGATCAGCAAAGGTAAGGGATTCCAGGGAGCGATCAAGCGTCACGGACAGCACAGAGGACCCATGGCGCACGGTTCTAAGTATCATCGCCATGCGGGATCCAACGGCTCCAGTTCAAATCCGAGCAAGGTGTTCAAGGGCAAGGGAATGCCCGGACAGATGGGCGCGGTAAAAGTCACCGTACAGAATCTTGAGATCGTCAGGGTAGACGCGGAGAACAATCTGCTTCTGGTCAAGGGATCCGTTCCGGGACCGAAGAAAGGTCTTGTCACGATCAAAGAGACAGTGAAAGCCTGACACACACCTGATCGGAAAGGAGGAAACATAGAATGGCTAATGTAGCAGTCTACAATATGGAAGGCAATGAAGTCGGCACCATCGATCTGAATGATGCGGTGTTCGGCGTCGAGATAAATGAGAACCTGGTCCACAAGGCAGTCGTTCAGCAGCTCGCGAACAGCCGCCAGGGCACACAGAAAGCGAAGACCCGTTCCGAGGTTTCCGGCGGCGGAAGAAAACCGTGGAGACAGAAGGGAACAGGTCATGCCCGTCAGGGATCGATCCGTGCCGCACAGTGGAAGGGCGGCGGAGTCGTATTCGCTCCGGTTCCGAGAGATTACTCTCAGAAGATGAACAAAAAAGAGAAGAGAGCGGCTCTCAAGTCCGCGCTGACCAGCAAGGTGCAGGAGAACAAGTTCCTTGTCCTTGACGAGCTGAAGCTTGCGGAAATCAAGACGAAAGAGATGCAGAAAGTTCTCAACAATCTCAAAGTTGAGAAAGCGCTTGTCGTCATCGCGGATGATTCCGACAATGTTGCTCTTTCTGCAAGAAACATTCCGGGCGTTGTCACCGCTTCCGCCGGCACGCTGAATGTCTTCGATATCCTGAAATACAACACCGTAATTGCGACGAAGAGCAGTGTCGCGGCGATCGAGGAGGTGTACGCATAATGGCAAACGTTCAGTATTATGACGTGATCATCAAACCGGTGGTTACCGAGAAGAGCATGAATGAGATGGCATACAAGAAGTACACATTTCTTGTACATCCGGATGCAAATAAGACCATGATCAGGGAAGCTGTCGAGAAGATGTTCGACGGTGTCAAGGTTTCCGAGGTCAATACACTCAATCAGAACGGCAAAAAGAAACGCCGCGGCATGACAATCGGCTTTACTCCGAAAACGAAGAAGGCGGTTGTCACTCTGACAGAGGACAGCAAAGACATCGAGATCTTCGAGGGACTTTGATTCAATTTGAAAGGAGCAGCGGACAATGGGAATTAAAACCTATAATCCATATACACCGTCCAGAAGACATATGACCGGCTCCGATTTTTCCGAGATCACAGCAACAAAGCCGGAGAAATCGCTGGTTGTATCACTGAAGAAGAATTCCGGACGCAACAATCAGGGTAAAATCACAGTCAGACACCGCGGCGGCGGAAACAGAAGAAAATACAGATTGATCGACTTCAAACGGTACAAAGATGATGTTCTGGCAACCGTCAAGACGATCGAGTATGATCCGAACCGTACCGCGAACATCGCGCTGATCTGCTATGCAGACGGTGAGAAATCATACATCCTTGCGCCGGAAGGCCTGAAGGTCGGCATGAAGGTGATGAACGGCGTCAACGCCGAAATTCGTCCCGGAAACTGCCTGCCGCTGGCAAATATCCCGGTCGGTACTATGATCCACAATATCGAGATGCACCCGGGCAAGGGCGGACAGCTCGTTCGTTCCGCCGGCGTCGGCGCGCAGCTGATGGCTAAGGAGAACGGATACGCAACCGTTCGTCTTCCTTCCGGAGAGATGAGAATGATCGCGGACAACTGCCGCGCAACCATCGGAAATATCGGCAACGGTGACCACAACCTCGTCACAATCGGCAAGGCCGGCCGTGTCCGCCACATGGGCTTCCGCCCGACCGTCCGTGGTTCGGTCATGAACCCGAACGACCATCCGCACGGCGGTGGTGAAGGAAAAGCTCCGGTCGGACGTCCGGGACCGAGCACACCGTGGGGCAAACCTGCGATGGGTCTTAAGACAAGAAAGAAGAATAAGAAGTCCGATAAGTTTATCGTTCGCAGAAGAAACGGTAAATAAAGAATAATAAGGAGGTTACCAATGGCTCGTTCATTGAAGAAAGGCCCGTTTGCTGATGCAAGCCTGCTGAAAAAAATCGATGCAGCGAATGCATCTGACAATAAGACCGTCATTAAGACCTGGTCACGCCGCTCTACGATTTTCCCGTCCTTTGTCGGACACACAATCGCCGTCCATGACGGAAGAAAGCATGTTCCGATTTACATCACGGAGGACATGGTCGGACACAAGCTCGGTGAGTTTGTCGCAACCAGAACCTACCGCGGACACGGCAAGGATGAGAAGAAGACACGCTAAAGCAGAGCGAAAGGAGGCATCAGGAAATGGCAAAAGGACATAGAAGCCAGATTAAAAGAGAGAGAAACGAGGTAAAGGATACCAGACCTTCCGCAAAGCTTTCTTACGCAAGAATGTCTGTTCAGAAAGCCTGCTTCGTACTGGACGCGATCCGCGGAAAGGATGTTGACAGCGCAATCGGTATCCTGACGTACAATCCGCGCTACGCGTCATCCGTCGTCAAGAAACTCCTTGAGTCGGCGGTCGCAAACGCAGAGAACAACAACGGTCTGTCCAGATCGAATCTGTATGTCGCGGAGTGCTATGCAAATAAGGCACCGACAATGAAGAGAATCCATCCGAGAGCACAGGGAAGAGCTTATCGTATTGAGAAGAGAACAAGCCACATCACTGTTGTCCTGGATGAGAGATAAGGAGGATCGCTGAGAATGGGACAGAAAGTTAATCCACACGGCTTAAGAGTCGGTGTTATCAAGGATTGGAGTTCCAAATGGTATGCGGATAAAGATCATTTCGCAGACTATCTGGTTGAAGATAACAATATCAGAAAATTTCTGAAGAAGAGACTTTATAATGCTGGAATCTCAGACATCGAGATTGAGCGTGCTTCCGACCGCGTACGCGTTACGATCTACACGGCAAAGCCGGGATTTGTAATCGGCAAGGGCGGTGCTGAGATCGAGAAGGTCAAAAAGGAACTCTCCGCTTACACGGATAAGAAGCTTATCGTCGATATCAAGGAAGTGAAGAGACCGGACATGGACGCTCAGCTTGTCGCAGAGAATATCGCGCAGCAGCTTGAGAACCGTATTTCCTTCCGCCGTGCTATGAAGTCCACGATGCAGCGCACGATGAGAGCGGGCGCCAAGGGAATCAAGACTTCCGTCTCCGGAAGACTTGGCGGCGCGGATATCGCCCGTACCGAGTTTTACAGCGAGGGAACCATCCCGCTGCAGACACTTCGTGCTGACATCGACTACGGATTCGCTGAGGCGAACACAACTTACGGCCGTGTCGGCGTAAAAGCGTGGATTTACAAGGGCGAAATTCTTCCAACGAAAGCACCGAAGGAAGGGAGTGACAAATAATCATGTTAATGCCGAAGAGAGTAAAACACCGCAAACAGTTCCGCGGTACGATGAGAGGAAAAGCATTAAGAGGAAATAAGATCACGAACGGTCAGTGGGGCCTTGTGGCTACCGAGCCGTGCTGGATCAGATCCAATCAGATCGAGGCTGCCCGTGTAGCGGTCACCCGTTACATGAAGCGTGGCGGTAAAGTCTGGATCAAGATCTTCCCGGACAAGCCGGTCACTGCGAAGCCGGCAGAAACCCGAATGGGATCCGGAAAAGGAACGGTTGAGTATTGGGTAGCGGTTGTGAAACCGGGCCGCGTTCTCTTCGAGATCGCTGATGTTCCGGAGGAAACTGCACGTGAAGCTTTACGTCTTGCTATGCACAAGCTGCCCTGCAAGTGCAAAATTGTCGGACGTGAAACCGAAGAAGGCGGTGATAAACAGTGAAAAGAAAAGATTATTTAAATGATCTGAGAACGAAGTCTACAGCTGAGCTGCAGAGCGAACTGGTTGCTGCAAAGAAGGAGCTTTTCAATCTGAGATTCCAGAACGCTACAAACCAGCTGGACAATACTGGCCGGATCAAGGAAGTACGCCGGAATATCGCGAGGATTTCTACTGTATTAGCCACTGGTGAGAATGCAGCGAACTAAAAGGAGTTAAGACCGTGGAAGAAAGAAATTTAAGAAAAACGCGTGTCGGAAAGGTTGTCAGCGACAAGATGGACAAGACTATTGTCGTTGCGATCGAGGACCACGTAAAGCATCCGCTTTATAAGAAGATCGTCAAGAAAACTTATAAGCTGAAAGCGCACGACGAAAAGAACGAATGCGGAATCGGCGATACCGTTCGTGTAATGGAGACCAGACCGCTTTCGAAGGATAAGAGATGGAGACTGGTAGAAATCATCGAGCGCGCGAAGTAATGGAGTGAATACCAAAGGAGGTATACCAGCATGATCCAGCAGGAAAGCAGACTGAAGGTAGCTGATAACACCGGCGCGAGAGAGCTTCTGTGCATCCGTGTTATGGGTGGATCTACCAGAAGATATGCAAATATTGGTGACGTGATCGTTGCGACTGTCAAAGAGGCAACGCCAGGAGGCGTTGTGAAAAAGGGAGATGTCGTGAAAGCTGTAGTCGTCCGCACGGTAAAAGGTGCGAGAAGATCCGACGGATCCTACATCAAATTTGACGAGAACGCTGCTGTTATCATCAAAGATGACAACACGCCGCGCGGAACCCGTATTTTTGGGCCGGTCGCGAGAGAGCTTCGTGAGAAGAAATTCATGAAGATCGTATCCCTGGCTCCGGAAGTATTATAATGGAGGCAGCACATGTCTATGAAAATTAAAAAAGGTGATACCGTTCGTGTAATCGCCGGAAAAGACAAAGATAAAGAGGGCAAAGTGATCGCTGTCGACGCAAAGGCGAACCGCGTGATCGTCGAGGGCGTCAACATGATCACCAAGAGCCAGAAACCGAGTGCCGCAAATCAGCAGGGCGGACTCGTTCAGAAGGAAGCTCCGATTGATGTTTCTAACGTCATGTATCTTCAGAACGGCCAGGTTACCCGCATCGGCTTTAAGATGGACGGTGACAAGAAGGTCCGCGTCGCGAAGAAGACCGGCGACGTGATCGACTAAAGAGGAGGCGCAGGAATTGAGCAGATATAGAGACTTATATAATGATAAAATCGCTGATGCGATGAAGAGTAAGTTCGGTTACAAGAACGTGATGCAGATTCCGAAGCTGTCGAAGATCGTCGTTAACATCGGCGTCGGCGAAGCAAAAGAGAACTCCAAGGTTCTCGATTCTGCGGTGAGCGATCTCGAGAAGATCACCGGACAGAAACCGATTGTGACGAAAGCAAAGAAGTCCATCGCGAACTTCAAGATCCGTGAGGGTATGCCGATCGGATGCAAGGTAACTCTTCGGGGTGAGAAGATGTATGATTTCGCAGACCGCCTGATCAATCTGGCACTTCCGCGTGTCCGTGACTTCCGCGGCGTGAATCCGAACTCCTTCGACGGCAGAGGCAACTATGCGCTCGGTATCAAAGAGCAGCTGATCTTCCCTGAGATCGAGTACGATAAGGTTGATAAAGTAAGAGGCATGGACATCATCTTCGTGACTACTGCAGAGACAGATGAGGAAGCCCGCGAGCTGCTTACTCAGTTCGGAATGCCTTACGCCAAATAATACAGGAGGAACTTTCCATGGCGAAAAAATCAATGAAGATTAAACAGCAGCGTCCGGCAAAGTACTCCACAAGAGAGTACACACGCTGCAAGATCTGCGGCCGTCCGCATGCTTATCTGAAGAAATACGGCATCTGCCGTATCTGTTTCCGCGAGTTAGCTTACAAGGGCCAGATTCCGGGCGTTAAGAAAGCCAGCTGGTAATCATTTAAAGGAGGAACAATCATGTCATTTAGCGATCCTATCGCAGATATGCTTACGAGAATCCGTAACGCAAACGCCGCAAAACATGATACAGTCGATGTGCCCGCTTCCAAGATGAAGATTGCGATCGCGGATATTCTGGTTGATGAGGGATACCTCGCGAAATATGAGCTTGTTGATAACGGCTCCTTCAAGGATATGCATATCACGCTGAAATATGGTGCGGATAAGAACGAGAAGATCATCACCGGGCTGAAGAGAATTTCCAAACCGGGTCTTCGCGTATATGTAAACAAGGACGAGCTTCCGAGAGTTCTCGGCGGACTCGGCATCGCGATCCTGTCCACAAACAAGGGCGTGATCACAGACAAAGAGGCAAGAAAGCTTCAGGTCGGCGGCGAGGTACTTGCGTTCGTCTGGTAATGACGGAACGTTGCAGCTAACTGAAAACAGAAGGAACGCAGAAGTTCCTTCCGAAAATCTAAGTTAAACGGAGGAAAGACAAATGTCACGAATCGGCAGAATGCCTGTAGCCGTACCGGAAGGTGTAACGGTTGACATCAAAGAAGGAAATGTCGTTACGGTCAAGGGACCGAAGGGTACCCTCGAGCGTACGTTTGCGGAGGAGATGGACATCACTCTGGAAGACGGATCGGTCGTCGTCAAGAGACCGAACGATCTCAAAAGAATCAAATCTCTGCACGGTCTGACCAGATCCCTGATCGCGAATATGGTTGAGGGAGTCAGCAAGGGATTCGAGAAGACACTGGAGATCAACGGTGTCGGTTACCGTGCTTCCAAGCAGGGAAATAAACTGGTTCTGAACCTCGGCTATTCTCACCCGGTTGAGATGACGGACCCGGAAGGCCTTGAGACGGTTGTCGACGGAAACAAGGTGATCGTCAAGGGGATCAGCAAAGAAAAAGTCGGCCAGTACGCAGCTGAGATCAGAGATAAGAGAAGACCTGAGCCGTATAAGGGCAAGGGAATCAAGTACATCGATGAAGTGATCAGACGTAAGGTCGGCAAGACCGGTAAGTAATCTTAGGAAGGAGAGAATAAGATGATCAAAAAGGAATCCAGAGCTGAGATTCGCCAGAATAAGCATAGAAGAATGCGTTTTCATCTTGCGGGTACAGCAGAGCGTCCGCGTCTCGCGGTGTTCCGCAGCAACAAGCATATGTATGCGCAGATCATAGATGATACAGTCGGTCATACGCTTGTTTCCGCTTCGACTCTCTCGAAAGAGGTCAAAGATCAGGTTGAGCACACGGATGATGTGGCGGCGGCTGCAAAGCTCGGCGAGCTGATCGGAAAGAAAGCAGTTGACGCTGGCATCACGGAAGTCGTATTCGACCGCGGCGGTTATATCTACCACGGAAAAGTACAGGCACTTGCAGACGCAGCCAGAGAAGCCGGACTGAGATTCTAAGAAGGAGAAAAACGCACATGAGACACGTAATTATTGACGCCAGTCAGTTAGAGCTGGAAGATAGAGTTGTTTCCATCAAGCGCGTTTCGAAGACGGTCAAGGGCGGCCGCAATATGCGCTTCACCGCTCTGGTCGTAGTCGGCGATAAGAACGGCCATGTAGGAGCAGGACTCGGGAAAGCAACTGAGATCCCGGAGGCGATCCGCAAGGGAAAAGAGGACGCGATGAAGAAACTTGTTTCCGTCGCGCTTGACGAGAATCACAGTATCGCGCATGATTTCATCGGAAAGTACGGCAGCGCAAACGTACTGCTCAAGAAGGCTCCGGAAGGTACCGGCGTTATCGCGGGCGGCTCCGTCCGTGCAGTCGTGGAGCTTGCCGGAATCAGCAACATCCGTACGAAATCGCTCGGATCCAAGAATAAACAGAATGTCGTACTTGCGACGATCGACGGACTCAGCCAGCTGAAAACGCCTGAAGAAGTTGCAAGACTCCGCGGAAAATCCGTAGAAGAGATTCTGGGATAAGGAGGAGTAAAAAATGGCGGATAAAAAAGTAAAAGTTACGCTGGTCAAATCAACGATCGGCTGTGTAAAAAAACACAGAAAGATCATCGAGGGACTTGGCCTTCGCAAAATCAACCAGAGTATTGAGCTTCCGGATAACGGCGCGACGCGCGGTATCATCAGACAGGTAGGCTACCTGCTGAAGGTGGAAGAGTAAACCAGGAAGGAGGATACCATCATGGATTTGTCAAATTTACATCCGGCTGAGGGATCCGTCCACAGTGACAACTTCCGCAGAGGACGCGGTCACGGTTCAGGAAACGGAAAGACGGCAGGTAAAGGACATAAAGGACAGAAGGCCCGTTCCGGAGCTCCGAGACCGGGATTTGAGGGCGGCCAGATGCCGCTGTACAGACGCCTTCCGAAGCGCGGATTCAAGTGCATCAACTCGAAGGAAATCGTCGGGGTCAATGTGAGTGTACTGAATCGCTTTGAGGATGGAAGTGAAGTGACCGTTGAGACACTGATCGCAAACGGCATTGTCTCCAATCCGCGCGACGGCGTGAAGATCCTCGGGAACGGCGAGCTGACGAAGAAGCTCACCGTAAAGGCAAACGCGTTCAGCGCCGGCGCAAAAGAGAAAATTGAAGCGGCAGGTGGTCAGGTAGAGGTGATCTGATGTTCAAAACACTCAGAGAAGCGTTCCGTGTAAAAGAGATCCGCCGCAGGATTTTCTATGTCGTGCTGGTTCTCGTCATCATCCGCGTTGGTTCACAGGTTCCGGTGCCGGGTGTCAGCAGGGAATTCTTCAGTCAGTATTTTAGGGGAAACAATGCGAACGACGCGTTTTCTTTCCTGAATGCTTTTACGGGAGGAGGTTTCGAAAACTTCTCCATCTTCGCGCTGAGTATCACGCCGTATATCACGTCGTCGATTATCGTACAGCTCCTCACGATCGCGATTCCGAAGCTCGAAGAGCTTCAGCGCGACGGGGAGGACGGCCGGAGGAAGCTGACCGTCATCACCAGATTCCTGACGGTGGCGCTGGCTCTGTTCGAATCGATCGCGATGTGTATCGGTTTCGGCAATCAGATGATTATGAATATCAGCGCGACGAAAATCATCGTGGTGGTTGCGTCTCTGACAGCGGGTTCGACGCTGCAGATGTGGCTGGGTGAGCAGATCAATGAGAAGGGAATCGGAAACGGTATTTCGATGGTACTTCTTATCAATATTCTCTCTCGTGTGCCGCAGGATATGATCACCCTTTACGAGAATTTCGTGAAGGGAAAAACGATCGCGCGTGCGACGCTGGCCTGGGTGATCATCGTCGCGGTGATCCTCGGTGTAACCGTTCTGACGCTGATCCTGAATGGGGCAGAGCGTCGGATACCGGTACAGTATTCTCAGAAGATGGTGGGAAGACGGCTGGTCGGCGGTCAGTCCTCGCACATTCCGCTGAAGGTGAACACCGGCGGCGTTATCCCGATCATCTTTGCCGCCTCGATTATGTCGTTCCCGGGTATCATTCTTTCGTTCACCGGGAAAACCGTCGGAGGCGGCTGGGGCAGATTCATCAATATGCTGAGCTCCGGCAACTGGTTTAACCCGAATGACTGGTTTCTGACTCTGGGTGTTGCCATCTATATCGTTCTGGTAGTATTTTTTGCATATTTCTACACTTCGATCACCTTCAACCCGATCGAAGTAGCGGACAATATGAAAAAGTCAGGCGGCTTTATCCCCGGTATCCGGCCGGGTAAGGCAACGGAGGAGTATCTGAACCAGGTGCTGAAGTACATTATCTTTGTCGGTGCCGTCGGTCTGGTGATCGTCGCGATCATCCCGTATATTTTCAACGGTGTCTTCAAAGCGGATGTATCTTTCGGCGGAACTTCGCTGATCATTATTGTCTCAGTCATCCTCGAGACGCTCAAGCAGGTAGATTCTATGATGCTTGTCCGAAACTACAAGGGTTTCCTCGAGAACTGAGTCCGGCAGGTTGCGGTGCTTGGCACCGCAGCCTTGTCGTTTTTATTCACAGAATTACGGCGCCTGGCCGGAATTGCCGGCAAGACGGATCAGACAGAAAACATACAGGATTGTTGTTAGAGAGGACCAGCCAATGAGAATTATTATGTTAGGAGCCCCGGGAGCAGGAAAAGGGACACAGGCAAAGCTGATTTCGGAACGATACGGAATTCCGCACATCTCCACAGGTGACATTTTCCGAAGCAATATCAAAAATGGAACGGAACTCGGAAAGAAGGCGAAGACATACATGGATCAGGGGCAGCTTGTGCCCGACGAACTGACCTGCGACCTCGTCGTCGACCGTATCGCTCAGGATGACGCGAAAGACGGATATGTCCTCGACGGTTTTCCGCGTACCATTCCACAGGCCGAGGCACTGAAACACGCGTTGGAAGGCCGCGGCGAGTCGGTCGATTTCGCGATCGACGTGGACGTACCGGATGAGAACATTATCAAACGCATGTCCGGACGGCGTGCCTGCGTGTCATGCGGCGCCACCTATCATGTCGTCTACAACCCGCCGAAAAAAGAGGGGGTCTGTGACGTCTGCGGGAGCGGGCTGATTCTTCGGGACGACGATAAACCGGAAACCGTGAAGAAACGTCTCGATGTCTATCACAGCCAGACACAGCCGCTTATCGATTATTATCAAAAAGACGGCGTTCTTAAGGAAGTTGACGGAACACAGGAGATCGATACAATCTTCTCACAGATTCAAAAATTACTGGGGTGATTAAAAATGGCTGTAAGTATCAAAAGTGAGAGAGAAATAGAACGGATGAGGCAGTCCAATCATCTTTTGGCCGGCGTCTATCAGGAATTGAAGAAAATCATCCGTCCCGGCATCTCAACCTGGGAAATTGATCATGAGGGTGAGCGGCTGATCCGCCAATGCGGCGGCGTGCCGAATTTCCTGCATTATGAGGGATATCCTGCGTCCGTCTGCGTTTCGGTCAACGACGAAGTCGTACATGGAATCCCGAAAAAGGAGCACATCCTGAAAGACGGCGATATCGTCAGCCTCGACATGGGTCTGATCTACGAAGGCTATCATTCGGACGCGGCGAGAACGTTCGGCGTGGGCAAGATCAGCGAGGAGGCACAGAAACTGATCGATGTCACACGCCAGAGTTTCTTTGAGGGAATCAAATACGCAAAGGCGGGGCATCATCTTCACGAGATTTCCGGTGCGATCGGCGATTATGCCGAGTCGTTCGGATACGGCGTAGTGCGTGATCTGGTGGGTCACGGCATCGGAACGAAGATGCATGAGGATCCGCAGATTCCGAATTTCCGCTGCAAGAGCCGCGGAATCCTGCTGCGTCCGGGAATGACGCTGGCGATTGAGCCGATGATCAATATCGGAACGCCGGATGTCGAGTGGATGGATGACGACTGGACCGTCGTCACGGCAGACGGATCCCTTTCCGCGCATTATGAGAATACGATTCTGATCACCGAGGGTGAGCCGGAGATTCTCACGATGGTCGACGGAAAGCCCGAATAAAAAATGGATTGACGTAGCGTGGAGATTCATATAAAATGCCGATTGTGAGCGGTGTCTGATGGCGGGCATCCGCCTGTTGAATGAATCATGTACCGGAGCTGCCGGAGTTAGAGGAGGAGAAAAATTCATGTCAAAATCTGACGTCATTGAAGTTGAAGGTGTCGTTCTGGAAAAACTTCCGAACGCGATGTTTCGTGTGGAACTGGAGAACAAGCATGTTGTCCTCGCGCATATCAGCGGCAAGCTCCGCATGAACTTTATCCGGATTCTTCCGGGCGACAAGGTTACGCTTGAACTCTCCCCGTATGATCTTGATAAAGGCCGCATTATCTGGCGTGATAAATAATCCGGCTGCGTTCGGATTAAGGGATGCACCGGCGTGTTTCGGTGCTGAAACGATACGGCGATCGTAAAAGAGAAGATGAAATGCCCGTGACGGTGAAATTAACACTTGTCATCCGGGCATTTTTTTGCTATATTATAAATTGCGTGTTTGGGCGCGGTCTGTTTATTGACCCGATAACTGTACCCATCCCGACACGCGGCACACACGATTTGCAACTGCAATGAGGAAAGGAGGATTCACATGAAGGTAAGATCGTCTGTAAAGCCGATGTGCGAGAAGTGCAAAGTCATCAAGCGCAAAGGAAAAATTCGTATCATTTGTGAGAATCCAAAGCATAAACAGCGCCAGGGCTGATCCGTCATCGGCCGCTGATTATGCGAGAACATCCACAGCATCATTATAAAGCGTGAACTGACATACCTGCGTCAGGAATCCTCTATAATATTGCTTAATACCCGACTCGATCATGAGAAGGGAAAGGTCATGCGGGAGCATGGCTGGATGCACACATACCGGCATCCCAGTTAGGACAAACGAGAAGGAGGAAACTTTAATGGCTCGTATTTCTGGTATCGATTTACCGAGAGACAAACGCGTGGAGATAGGTCTTACCTATATCTACGGCATTGGAAGAGCATCTTCCAACCGCATCCTTGAGCAGGCAGGTGTCAATCCGGATACACGTGTTCGCGATCTGACAGACGACGAGGTAAAGAAAATCGCGGCTGTCATCGACGAGACTCAGGTAGTCGAGGGTGATCTCAGACGTGAAGTCGCTATGAATATCAAGCGCCTTCAGGAGATCGGCTGCTACCGCGGTATCCGTCACAGAAAAGGACTTCCGGTCCGTGGACAGAAGACCAAGACAAATGCCAGAACATGCAAGGGTCCGAAGAGAACCGTTGCGAACAAGAAGAAGTAATTTGTACCAATAAAGAAAGTGTAGGTTAGTTTTTATTATGCCAAAAGCTACGAAAAGAACGGCGAAGCGCCGTGTCAAAAAAAACGTTGAACGTGGACAGGCTCATATTCAGGCATCCTTCAACAACACAATCGTGACGCTGACGGATACCGAGGGCAACGCTCTTTCCTGGGCAAGTGCCGGCGGGCTTGGTTTCAAAGGTTCAAGGAAATCTACTCCTTATGCAGCACAGATGGCTGCCGAGACTGCTACGAAAGCGGCTCTCGTTCATGGTCTGAAAAAAGTCGATGTATTTGTCAAGGGTCCGGGCTCAGGTCGTGAGGCAGCGATCCGCGCATTATCCGCAGCGGGTCTTGAAGTCACGAGTATCTGCGATGTTACGCCGGTTCCGCACAACGGATGCCGCCCGCCGAAACGCAGAAGAGTCTAATCGAATTCAGGAGGTCATATAAATGGCAGTAAATAGAGTACCGGTACTGAAGAGATGCAGAGCACTCGGCCTGGAGCCTGCTTATCTCGGTGTGGACAAAAAGTCCAACCGCAGACTGAAACGCTCCAACAGAAAAGAGTCTGAGTACGCTCTTCAGCTGAGAGAAAAGCAGAAAGCAAAATTCATTTATGGTGTTCTGGAGAAGCCGTTCCGCAACTATTACAAGAGAGCGGACCGCATGAAGGGTCAGACCGGTGAGAACCTGATGTCTCTTCTGGAGCTTCGCCTGGACAGCGTGATTTTCCGTATGGGCTTCGCCAGAACAAGACGTGAGGCGAGACAGATGGTCGATCACAAGTTTGTCACAGTCAATGGCAAAGTTGTAAACATCCCGTCCTACCAGACGAAGGCCGGCGACGTGATCGAGATCAAGGAAAGCAGAAAGAACTCGCAGCGCCTTAAGGACATCCGCGAGGTGACGGGCGGACGCACCGTTCCGTCCTGGATGGATGTAGACGGTGAGAACCTCAAAGGAACGATCAATGAAGTCCCGAGCCGTGAACTGATCGATGTTCCGGTTGACGAGATGCTGATCGTCGAGCTGTACTCCAAATAATCCGCGCAGTGAGCGGATTCCCTTATCCGCCAAGTGCGGCAGAAGAATTATCAGTTTCACACCCAAAGGAGGAGCTTGCGCGTGTTTGATTTTAACAAACCGAAAATTGAGATCACCGAGATTTCAGAGGACAAGAAGTTCGGCAGATTCGTAGTCGAGCCGCTTGAGAGAGGATATGGAACGACTCTCGGAAACTCTCTCCGCCGGATCATGCTTTCTTCTCTGCCGGGCACAGCGATCAGCCAGGTCAAAATCGAAGGTGTTCTTCATGAGTTCAGTTCGATTCCGGGCGTAAAAGAAGACGTCACGGAGATCATCATGAATCTGAAGGGTCTCGCGATCCGGAATAACAGCGAGAGCGACGAGCCGAAGGTCGCGTACATTGAGTACGAAGGGGAAGGAATCGTCCGCGGATCGGATATTCAGGCAGACCAGGATATCGAGATCATCAATCCGGATCATGTAATTGCCACGCTCAACGGCGGGGCGGATTGCAAGCTTTACATGGAGCTGACCATCACAAACGGCAGAGGCTATGTCGGTTCGGACAAAAATAAGACCGAGGATATGCCGATCGGAGTGATTGCGATCGACTCGATCTACACGCCCGTCTCCCGTGTCAATATGACCGTCGAAAATACGCGTGTCGGTCAGGTTACCGACTATGACAAGCTGACGCTTGATGTGTATACAAATGGGACGCTCGGACCGGACGAGGCAGTCAGTCTCGCAGCAAAGGTTCTGAGCGAGCATCTGAAACTCTTCATCGATCTTTCCGAAAATGCAAAGACAGCCGAGGTCATGATCGAGAAGGAAAATGATGAGAAGGAAAAGGCTCTTGAGATGAACATCGATGAGCTCGAACTTTCTGTGCGTTCCTACAACTGTCTGAAGCGCGCCGGCATCAATACCGTAGAAGAGTTGTGCAATAAGACTTCCGAAGATATGATGAAGGTCCGCAATCTGGGCCGCAAGTCGCTTGAGGAAGTACTTGCGAAGCTGAGCGAACTCGGGCTTTCGCTGAAGCCGAGCGAGGAGCAGTGAGAAAACGGCGGGACCGTTTTTTCGTGTAATGAAACAGCGGCGGTTCAGTAAGACCGAAGAAGCATGTGCCGTCGTCACACGTCATGGAGGAATGTTTCAATGGCAAAGTACCGTAAGCTGGGCAGAACCTCTGCTCAGAGAAAAGCAATTTTAAGAAACCAGGTCACGAATCTTCTCTACAACGGAAAGATCCGCACGACTGAGACCCGGGCGAAAGAGGTCCGGAAAATCGCAGAGAGCATGATCGCTCTTGCAATTCGTGAGCATGATCACTTCGATATCGTCACCGTAACCGCTAAGGTCGCCCGCAAAGATGCGGACGGCAAGCGCGTAAAAGAGGTAAAAGACGGCAAGAAGGTAACTGTTTACGACGAGGTTTCCAAGGAAATCAAGAAAGATCAGCCGTCCAGACTGCATGCCCGCCGTCAGATGATGAAGGTATTCTATGGCATCTCTGAGATTCCGTCGGATGCGAAGGGCAAGAAAAACAAGAAGAAAGTCGACATGGTCGCAAAGATGTTCGACGAGATCGCACCGAAATACGAGGGAAGAAACGGTGGTTACACGAGAATCATCCGGATCGGACAGCGTAAGGGCGATGCTGCGATGGAAGTTCTTCTCGAGCTTGTCTGATATTGGCTAATTGATGAAAGACGACGCGGCGCGTCACCGGTTCAGGTGGTGTGCTGCGTTTTTTTTAGTTGAACCTTCTGAACAATGAAGATGGCAGGAGAATCGAATGATCAAAAAGATAACGAAGATCACTGGCCAGAACCGGGCACTTGCGAAATGCATTTTTATCAGCTTTTTCGCTGCCTTTATTTCTTTTGTCTGGATCATGATTCTGAATGGCGGCACGTTTACGCTTTGCGGTGATTATAACGCACAGGCGGTTCCGTTTACTGCCGGTATGCGAAGAGCAATTCTGGACGGTGCGTCGTGGTCCTGGGGAACGGATCTTGGAACGCAGACGATCGGAGCATACAGTTTTTACGGACTCGGGAGCATCGCCTTCTGGCTCACAATGCTTGTTCCGTCGGCTGCGGTGCCGTGCGTGATGGGGTGGCTGTATATTTTGAAGTACGTCGCTGCCGGAATCACCTCGTTCCTGTATATCCGCACGTTCACGAGAGATGAAAACTATGCGGTAATCGGATCCGTCCTTTATGCGTTCTCCGGATTTCAGGCGGTAAACCTGCTGTTTTACACATTTCACGATGTCACGATCCTGTTTCCCGTTCTTCTGCTCGGATTCGACCGAATGATGCAGTCCGGAGCATGCCGTATCCGGGACGGAAAACTTTTTATCGCGGCTACGGCGCTTTCCTGCCTGAACAGCTATTTCTTTTTTGTGGGTCAGGCGGTTTTTCTGATTCTGTATTTCTTCATCCGCTACGGTCAGAGGGAGATCAGACGCACGTTGAAAAATCTCAGTCTCTGTGCCCTGGCGGGCCTCTGGGGCGTGATGATCGCCGGGGTTCTTTTTATTCCGAATATTCTCTTTATCTCCGGAAACGAGAGAAGCAGCGTCCAGCTTCTTCTGTCAAGACTCTTTCCGGAACCGCGGAAACTCCTGTACCTGATCCGCGGCTTTCTGTTCCCGGGTGAGGCGATGTATGACAGCAGTGTCGTGTACAACCGGAGATGGACATCGACGTCTGCGTATCTTCCGATGATCGGGATGGCGGGCGTGATCACTTACCTGAGAAGCGGTCGGAGGGACTGGCTGTCACGTATGCTTAAGGTCCTGCTTGTGATGGCAGTATCGCCGCTTCTTACGTCGGCGTTTCTGCTGTTCACCGAGGACAATCAGCGATGGTTCTATATGTTGATCCTGATGATGGCAGCAGCTTCCACGGTTGTTCTTGAGAGATCCGCACAATCTTCTTCCGGGGAGGAGCTGAAACGCGCAGTGCGCCTCAACGCCGGACTTGTCGCCGGTTTTTTCGCGGTGCTGAACCTGATGAAATGGGATGATCAGGAGAAGAGTCTTGTGTATCACAGAGGCTTTTTTCTTCTGATTACGGCTGCATCGCTGGCAGGGCTATTCATCTTGTACCGTCTCGTTTCAAATGCCCGCAGGTTCTGCCGGGCCGTCACGGTCTGGACCACGGTGTTCGCCGTCCTGACGACCGGATATGTGCTCGGTTACTACCGGTTCGCCGACGGAGTTCCTGAAACCTACACCGCGAAGATCCGGCTGTACAGACAGTTGGATCCGATTGACGATCAGTACCGGTATATTGATGAGAACATGATGCTGTATTCAAGGGGAGCATCCGGACTTCGCATCTTCAGCTCGACGGTATCCGATTCGATCGTTCATTTTGACAGCCTGTTCGGGTTCTACAAACAGGCGAGGCGGCTGGACAAGACGTCCTATGCGGGGCTTGCCGAATTGTTCGGCGGAAAATATGATGTTACGGAGGATCCGAAAGGCGCGGAGGTGCTGCGCACCTATGCAGTTGATGGAACGAAGCATTATGTGGTTGCGAGAAACGCCTGTCCGATCGGCTTTGCGGTGGATGAGGTGATCACGGAAGAGGATCTGAAGAGGATCGACGTCAGTCAGAGAGGCCTTACCCTTCTTCGCGCCGCAGCGATCCGGGAGGAAGATGCCGGCAAGGTGAGCGGCTTTGCGCCCTGCATATCCTGGAGCCGTGCGCTTGAGTCGATCCGCAGGGACGCGGACAAGGCTGCGGAATCTTCCGCGGGAACCGGCATACCGGATCCGAAAAACAATGCGGGGCTTGTTTTCGACAGTGATCAGGAGGGGTACAGTCCCTCCGGACGCAGCAGCGATAATTTGTCAAAAAGCAAACCGGGGAAGAAGGCCAGTCTTGATGAAGACGCGCTTCAATACACCGCGGCACTGCGCACGGCTTACGATTCCGGGCAGGCGGTGAAAAATTTTGAGCGGAAGCCGGACGGCTTTGTGTGCGAAAGTGATTATTCCTCCGATAAACTCGTCTATTTTTCGGTGCCGGATGACGAAGGCTGGACAGCGCTCGTCGACGGGAAAGAGACGGAGATCATCGATTCCGGGGGAATGATGATGATCTGCGTTCCCGCCGGAAATCACACCATCGCCTTCCGATATACAACTCCCGGATTGTCTGCGGGTGTCAAAGTGAGTCTCGCCTCACTTGCCGCGTTTGTGCTGTTCGCGGCGGCCGATCATCGGAGAAAAAAACGCCGCGCCCTGTGAAATCCTTGACACCCTTTCTGATTTATCCTATGATAAAATAAGTTGTCGGACGGGTATGTGCCCGTACGGGAAGTTATTAAGAGCTGTAAAAGGCGAAAGGAGACGTATTATGGCACTGGTTACAAGTACGGAGATGTTTAAGAAAGCTTATGACGGCGGATACGCGATCGGCGCTTTCAATGTGAACAACATGGAGATCGTTCAGGCGATCACAGAGGCAGCGGCGGAGCTTCACAGCCCGGTTATCCTGCAGGCATCCGCAGGTGCGCGTAAATATGCGAACCCGGAGTATCTTCAGAAGATGGTAGAGGCGGCTGTCAACAACTGCCCGGATATCCCGATTGTTATGCATCTGGATCATGGCCCGGATTTTGAGACCTGCAAGGCATGCGTCGATAAGGGATTCACCTCCGTTATGATCGATGCTTCCAGCAAGCCGTTTGATGAGAATATCGCGATCACAAAGGAAGTCGTTGAGTACGCACATGCTCACGGCGTAGTAGTAGAGGCTGAGCTCGGTTCCCTCGCAGGTATCGAGGATGACGTCAAGGTTTCTGCGGAAGACTCTTCTTACACCAGACCGGAAGAGGTTGAGGAGTTTGTCAGCAGAACAGGTGTTGACTCCCTCGCGATCGCGATCGGTACTTCCCACGGTGCTTACAAATTTAAACCGGGAACGAAACCGCAGCTTCGTTTCGATATCCTCGATGAGGTCGTCAAGAGAATCCCGGGCTTCCCGATTGTTCTGCACGGATCTTCTTCCGTTCCGCAGGAATACGTCAAGATCATCAATGAGAACGGCGGAGCGCTGAAAGACGCCATCGGTGTTCCGGAAGATCAGCTTCGTCAGGCGGCAAGATCCGCGGTCTGCAAGATCAACATCGATTCCGATCTGAGACTTGCGTTTACAGCAGGCGTTCGTCAGACTCTGAAGGCAAACCCGGATATGTTTGATCCGCGCGGATACCTGAAAGTCTCCAGACAGTACGTCAAAGATGTTGTGACTCACAAGATCAAAGACGTTCTCGGATCCGAGAATAAAGCCTGAGTGACCGGATATTAGGCAGAAAGAGAACTGTTGCTATCCTTCGCGCGGGGCGCTGTTTCAGGCGCCCCTTGCGGCGGGTGGCAGCAGTTTTTTTTATCCGATTTTACCGGATGATGTACGCTTATATCCATCCTCCGTCCATCGTGACGATCTCTCCGGTCAGATACGGGTTGCGGAGCGCGAGATCGATGACAAGATCCGCGGCTTCTCCGGGGGTTCCGAAACGGCCCATCGCAATTTCATTTTCAAGGCAGCGGCGCTCCTCTTCGGAAAGAAAACGGTTCATCGAGGTGTCGATCGTGCCGAACGCGGCTGCGTTGACGCGTATATGACTCGGCGCCAGCTCTTTTGCAAGCGCGCGGGTAAATGAATTGACCGCGCCCTTCGTCGCCGAATATGCCACCTCGCAGGATGCTCCGACATTTCCCCAGACCGATGATACATTGACGATGGAACCGCCTCCCTTTGCGAGAAAAATCGGAATCGCCTCGCGGCACGTCAGGAACATGCTGGTAATATTGGTCCGGAAGATTCCGTTCCATTCTTCAAGACTCATATCCTGCAGGAGACCGACGTAGGAAATTCCCGCATTATTAATCAGAACATCCGGGCCTCCGTTTTTTCGGAGCGAATCAAACAGACCGCGGACGAAGGCTTCGTCTCCGATATCCCCGGCGGCGCAGCGGCATCCGGTCTCCGCGTGAAGTGCGTCAAGAGCATCGTTTCCCCTTGCGACAGCGGTTACATCATGGCCTGCTTCCGTCAGTTTTTGCGTGATCGCTTTCCCGATTCCATGAGAAGCGCCGGTTACAAGAATCTGCAGCTTTTTATCCATCTCAAACCTCACATATAATAGAATTGCCGGAGATGCAGCCGGCAGAATCATGATAGCGCAGCGGACCGAAAAACACAACGCGATGTCGGGATTCATCCCGGCAGGGAGCGAGGCCTGAATTCATGCTTGCGGGGATGAAACACACATTGTAAGATAATAGTAAAATTGCCAGGGAGAAGTGCTGTGAAAAGAAAGCTGCTATTTATATACAATCCGAGATCCGGCAGGGGCATGATCCGTTATAAGCTGTCGGAAATCATTGACATTTTTACAAAGGCCGGATTTGAGGTGATCGTACATCCGACGCAGGAGGCTCTGGATGCAGGCCGCACGGTGATGGAATATGCGGATTCGATCGACCTTGTGGTCGCCAGCGGCGGAGACGGAACACTCGATGAAGTCGTCGACGGCCTGATGAAGGTTCGTCCTCAGCTGCCGATCGGATACATACCGGCCGGAAGCACGAATGACTTCGGGGCGAGCCTCGGGATCTCGACCGATCCGCTCCGTGCTGCGGAGGATATCGCAGAGGGTAAGATTTTTCCATGTGATGTCGGCTCGTTCAATTATAAAAGTTTTGTCTACATCGCTGCTTTCGGGCTTTTTACGGATGTCGCGTATCAGACGGATCAGACACTGAAGAATACGCTCGGATACGGGGCTTATCTGATCGAGGCCGGAAAGCGTATTTTCAAGGTTCCGAATTATCATCTGAAAGTGACGGCGGACGACCGTACCCTGGATCATGATTTTGTATATGGAATGATTACAAATTCGCGGTCGGTAGGTGGTATGAGAAATCTGCCGGGAGAAAATGTGGATCTCTCCGACGGTTTGTTCGAGGTGCGTCTGGTCTATCCGCCGGGCAATCCGATTGAACTGAGCGAGGTGATCGGCACACTGCTCAATCCGAAGCAGAATTCACCGCTCGTGGAGACGTTCAAAACCCACGCGCTTCATATTGAGAGCGATGAGGATGTTGCCTGGACTCTGGACGGAGAATACGGAGGCACATACCATGTGGTCGATATCACAAATCAGAAACAGGCGCTTCATATCCTGCTCCATCAGGATAACTTTCCGGGCTGAGCGGATGTGGAGCTTGTAATCCGTTATCAAATCGTGTATCGTAAATGACGTGAAATTGAACTTGAAAAATGGTTTCATTTGTGCTATCCTCTTATCAATTCAAGAGAGTTTGATTGGACAAGGGCGTTCTGCACATATCTGTAGAGCGCCCTTTTTGTATGCTGCGGATCATGCGGAACAAAAAGGGCAGCGTGCCGCGCCGCCGGTCTGATCGGATTTTAGCGCAAAACAAAGGAGGGTGCCGTCAATGGATGGGTACGTAAATGCAGCGGAAATATTTGGCGAGAATGTATTCAACGACACAGTCATGCAGGAGAGACTGCCGAAGAAGATCTACAACAAGCTGAAGAAGATCATCGAAGAAGGCGGAGAACTTGACCTGGAGACCGCAGATGTCATCGCACATGAGATGAAGGAGTGGGCGATCGAGAAGGGCGCAACACATTTTACACACTGGTTCCAGCCGCTCACAGGCGTCACGGCGGAGAAGCATGATTCCTTCATCACTTCACCGCTTCCAAACGGCAAGGTTCTCATGAGCTTCTCGGGAAAAGAACTGATCAAGGGTGAGCCGGATGCATCGTCATTCCCGTCTGGCGGACTGCGCGCGACATTTGAGGCGAGAGGGTATACGGCGTGGGACTGCACATCTCCTGCGTTTGTCCGTCAGGATGACGGTGGTGCTACGCTCTGCATTCCGACCGCATTCTATTCTTACAACGGTGAGGCGCTGGATCAGAAGACACCGCTTCTGCGTTCGATGGATGCGATCAACGATCAGGCGCTTCGCCTGCTGAGACTGTTCGGCAATACAACTTCGAAGAAGGTCGTACCGCAGGTAGGAGCGGAGCAGGAGTACTTCCTGATCAGCTCAGATAATTTCTACAAGAGAAAAGATCTGATCTATACGGGCAGGACTTTGTTCGGATCCAGTCCTGCGAAGGGGCAGGAACTGGATGATCATTATTTCGGAACGATCCGCCAGAAAATTGCCTCCTTTATGAAGGATGTCAATATCGAGCTCTGGAAGATGGGAGTTACGTCGAAAACGCAGCACAATGAGGTCGCTCCCGCACAGCACGAGCTGGCATGCATTTACAGCAACGCGAACCAGGCGGTTGACATGAACCAGATCGTCATGCACACCCTGCGCCGCATCGCTTCCAAACACGGTATGAAATGCCTGCTCCATGAGAAACCGTTTGACGGAGTAAACGGCTCCGGAAAGCATAACAACTGGTCGCTCGCTACTGACGACGGGATCAATCTTCTGGATCCGGGCTCGACTCCGCATGAGAATATTCAGTTCCTGCTGATTCTTTCGTGCATCGTGAAAGCGGTGGATGAACATGCCGGACTGCTTCGGGAGTCCGCGGCAGATCCGGGCAATGATCACAGACTCGGAGCGAATGAGGCTCCGCCGGCGATCGTTTCGATTTTCCTCGGAAATCAGCTTGAGGATGTCGTGACACAGCTGATCGACACAGGAACGGTTTCAAGCAGCAAGTCCGGTTCCAAACTTGATACCGGCGTGAGAAGCCTGCCTGAGATCCGCAAGGACGCGACGGACCGCAACCGGACCTCGCCGTTTGCGTTTACCGGTAATAAATTTGAGTTCCGTATGCTCGGGTCGAGAGATTCTGTGGCGCCGCCGAATGTCGTTCTGAACGCGATCATGGCCGAGGCCTTTGCTGATGCGTGCGACGAGCTGGAGAAAGCAGAGGATTTTGACATCGCGGTTCATGATCTGATCAAGCGCAATTTCAGCGATCACCAGCGCGTGATCTTCAACGAGAACGGTTACTCGGATGAGTGGGTCGCCGAGGCAGAAAGACGGGGACTTCCGAACATCAAATCCACGGTGGACGCGATTCCGGAGCTGACAAGGCCGGAGAATGTGAAGATGTTTGAGCGGTTCCACATCTTCAACAGATCCGAGCTGGAGTCCAGATCGGAAGTCAAGTATGAGAATTACTCGAAGACCATCAATATCGAGGCGAAGGCGATGATCAATATCGCGAATAAGCAGATCATCCCGGCTGTCATCAAGTACATCCGAGGTCTTGCGGACACGATCAATTCCGTCGAGGCCGCGGGAGTGAAGGCCACCTCGGTGGAGCGCGAACTGCTTGAAAAGAGCAGCAGCCTGCTTGCGGAGACGAGCGGTGCGCTCAAGAAGCTGATCGATGCGGATGAGTACGCAACCTCCATGCCGGAAGGAGAAAAACAGGCGCGTTATTATTACGAAAAAGTCGTGCCGGCGATGGCGGCTCTGCGCAGACCGGTGGATGAGCTGGAACGAATGGTTGACAAGAAGGATTGGCCGATGCCGTCCTACGGCGATATGATGTTTGAAGTCTGAGCCGTTTAGGAAAAGTGACGAATGCAGCTCCCGGGACGTAAGAGCCCGGGAGTTGCATTTTTTGGGTGTATCTGCTATACTTTACGAGATTTGTTTCAAAAATGTTACAACATGACAGAAATTACAGTCTGGCAGGTATTGATAGAATGAATGATCATAAAGCAATATCGCCGCTGGAGAATGCACAGGAGAGAATCCGGCTCGGACGTTTTACTTTTGACTGCATGGATCTTGATCAGGTCATGGAACGTCTCTCTGAATTTCTGCAGAATGATCACTTGAATACGTTTGCCTTTGTTTCGAGAAACACCCTGATCACAGCGTCGGAAGATCCGCATCTCTCGGATTATCTCCGGCGTCTTGACGCCGGCGTGATGACCGAGACGGAAATTCTTGAAGCGGCCGGGATTACCGGAGGGCGCGTATTTGAGGAGACGGCGGGACATGATTATTTCGAGCGGATCTTCTGGCGGATCGTCAGAGACGGTCTTGGAGTTTTCCTTCTGTGCGAGGATGAGCCGTCCTGTGCCCGCCTGAAGAATTATCTGGGCGAAACATTTCCCGGTATCCGTATTGTCGGACACACGGGGCAGACTGAGGGCAGCGGCGTCGATTCGGACCATCTGCTGAACCTGATCAACAGTGTAAATCCGGAGATTATCATCACGGGACTGAACGGGAACCGGCAGAATCTGTTCATGATTCAGAATCAGAACAAGGTTCTGGGAAAGATCTGGGTGAACCTGGGGCAGAGCCCGCACCTTCTGGAAGCGGTCGATCTGAAGGAGAGCTGGCTGACGCGGCGAAGAATTAAACGATATTTCAGTGATATTTTTGTTGAAAACGAATAAATATGCTTTTCATTTTGTGCATTTTGTATTAAACTAACGGTAGTATGCTGTGAATGCATCGACGTTATTGATAAGGCAGCTGTGCTGCCGGGTGCAGAGAGGACAGAGAGGGAAAGCAGATGATTTCGAATCAGGTATTACAGAATACGATCGACGGCTTGAAAAACATTACAAAGATGGATTTTGCCATTTCCGATGTGGAGGGCAAGCATCTGGTGTCCACCTTCCAGAATCTGGAGGTAAGCAAATCCGAGCTGCTTGCGTTCGCGGATTCGCAGGCGGATGCACAGACGATTCGTGATTACCAGTTTTTCAAGGTGTATGATGAGCATCAGCTGGAGTACATCCTGATCGCCGGCGGCGGGGATGATGAGAACCTCATCCTCGGCAAGATGGCGGCGTTTCAGCTGCAGGGGCTCCTGACTGCTTACAAGGAACGGTTTGATAAGGATAACTTTATCAAGAACCTTCTTCTGGATAACCTTCTTCTCGTCGATATTTACAATCGCGCGAAGAAGCTGCATATCGAGCCGAATGTCCGCCGCCTCGTCTATATCGTAGAGTGCAGTCCTGAGCGGAGTCAGTCCGCGAGCGAGAATATCCGCGCGCTTTTCGGATCGAAGTCGGAAGACTTTATCACAGCTGTGGATGAGAAGAGCATTATTGTCGTAAAAGAGCTGGACGGTGAGTCCGGGGCGGCCGAGGCGGAACGTGCCGCGGCCGAGATCCTTGACGCTGCGGGACGGGATATTGATGAGCTGACGCATATCGCCTACGGCACAATCGTCGGAGAACTCAAGGAGGTCTCGCGCTCCTATAAAGAAGCGAAGATGGCGATGGACGTCGGAAAGATCTTTTTCGAGGACAAGCAGATCATCGCGTACAGTTCGCTCGGTATCGGCAGGCTGATCTACCAGCTCCCGATTCCGCTCTGTAAGATGTTTATCCGGGAGATCTTCGCGGCCAAGTCACCGGATGATTTTGATGAGGAGACGCTGACGACGATCAACAAGTTTTTTGAGAACAATCTCAATGTCTCCGAGACGTCGCGCCAGCTCTATATTCACAGGAATACGCTCGTGTACAGGCTGGATAAGCTTCAGAAGAGTACCGGTCTGGATCTGCGCGTGTTTGAAGACGCCATCACGTTTAAGATCGCGCTGATGGTTGTCAAATATATGAAATACATGGAGTCGACGAACTGAAGATGAGGGGCGTCCGCTGACTCCGGCAAAAGCAGGGAGGATAATGAATGATTACACTTACCAATGTAAGTAAGTATTATGACAAGAGCCAGAAACCGGCGATTGATAATATATCCTTACACATTGACAAGGGGGAATTTGTATTCGTCGTCGGAAACAGCGGATCCGGAAAAACGACGCTGGTTCGGCTTCTGCTCAAGGAGATAGACGCGTCGTCCGGCAAAATCGTGGTCAACGGGAAAAATCTTACGAAGATGCGCAGAAGCAGGGTTCCGAAGTACCGCCGCGGCGTGGGCGTCGTATTCCAGGATTTCCGGCTTCTGAAGGACCGGAATGTTTTTGAAAACGTGGCGTTTGCGCAGCGCGTCATCGAAAAACCGAATCATGTCATCAAGAAAAATGTGCCGGAGGTTCTGACACTGGTCGGTCTTGCGGACAAGTACCGGTCCCGTCCGCGCGAGCTTTCCGGAGGAGAGCAGCAGCGTGTCGCTCTTGCGAGAGCGCTTGTGAACCGTCCGGCGATCCTGCTCGCGGATGAGCCGACCGGAAACCTCGATCCGAAAAACTCGCAGGAAATCATGAAACTTCTGGAAGAGATCAATGCACGCGGAACCACGGTTCTTGTGGTCACACATAACCGGGAGATCGTAAACCAGATGAAGAAACGTGTCATCCGACTTCGCAAGGGTGTCATCATAAGCGACGAGAAGGAGGGTGTATACGTTGAAGATTAGTTCGATCGGATACGGCACCAGGCAGGGGTTCAAGAACATCGGAAGAAACAAGATGTTTTCGATCGCCTCGATTGCCACAATGGCTGCCAGTATCTTTATATTCAGTCTTTTCTTCTCGATCATTCTGAACATCAACTTCATGCTCAGAAGTGTCGAGACAAACGTCGGTATCACGGTGTTCTTTGATGAAGGCCTGGATCAGGCTTCGATGAACAAGATCGGTCTCGAGATCGAGGCTCAGCCGGCGGTGAAACAGTGCAAATATGTATCTGCGGATGAGGCCTGGGATTCCTTCTCGAAAGAATACTTCGAGGGCAACGAAGATGCCGCGGCGGGATTCCGAAACAGTCAGGACAATCCGCTCGCAAATTCGGCGCATTATGAGGTCTATGTCAACCGCATCGAGCAGCAGGACAGCCTTGTCAGCTACGTCAAAGGGCTTGACGGTGTCCGTTCGGTCAATCAGTCACAGCAGGCGACAAAGACGCTGACTTCGCTGAACCGTATGATCATGATTGTATCCGGTGTAATCCTTCTGATCCTTCTGGCAGTATCGGTATTCCTGATCAGCAACATGGTATCCGTAGGTGTCTCGGCCCGTCGGGAAGAGATCGCGATCATGAAGCTGATCGGAGCGACGAACTCGTTCATCCGGCTTCCGTTTGTCATGGAAGGTATCATCGTCGGACTGATCGGCGCGGCGATTCCGCTTGTGATCTGGTATTTTGTTTATAACAGAGCAATTCAGTATCTTCTCAGCAAGTTCAGTATCCTGCAGGATTTCATGAACGGACTGATGAATGTCAACCAGGTATTTGTATACCTGCTTCCGGTCGGTCTGATCCTTGGAATCGGTATCGGACTGCTCGGCAGTATGGTCACGATCCGCAAACACCTGAAGGTGTGACCTTTTTTGCAGGGGATCCTGATCCCGCGGAGCACACGGCGGATTGGCAGACGAAGGAGATCTTGCGATGGATGAAAAATCCGCGAAAAAGATAAAAAGGAAATCGTTCTTTAGCGGTGTGATTGCCACTTTGCTGGCAGTCGCACTGCTTTACTTTATTTATATGATCGTGCCTGCCGGAGGAGGTGCGTCCCGGCCGGATTCGATTCAGACGATCAAAAAAGCGAAGGAGATCCAGCGGATTATTGACCGGAATTATCTTGGCGATGCAGATGAGCAGGCTGAGACTGACACGATGTTCCTCGGACAGGTCACAGGACTCGGAGACCGCTATTCCACGTATTATACGGCGGAGCAGTATGAGGAGATCCAGAAGGAACGAAACGGGAACTATATCGGAATCGGTGTCACGATCGCCCGGAGCGAGGATGATAAAACGCTGGAAATCGTCTCCGTCGGGGACGGTACGCCGGCGGAAAATGCCGGCATTCAGAAAGGGGACCGGATCTGCCGGATCAACGGAGAGGATGTGACCGGGTATTCGAGCAGTGAGCTCTCGGATCTGATCGAAAAATATGTCGGGACAGAGATTTCAATGGAGCTGCAGCGCGGCGAAGAGGGCGATCGGTTCACTGTGAATGTTACTCCGGAGCAGATGGAGACGGAGACGGTGACGGGCAGTATGCTCGACGGAGGAATCGGATATATTCACATCACACAATTCGCGAAAATCACGGTCGATCAGTTTGAAGATACGATGAAATCGCTCTCGGATCAGGGAATGCAGAAAATGATCCTCGATCTTCGGGACAACGGGGGAGGACTGGTTTCCAGCGCCTGTGAAATCGGAAGACAGATTCTTCCGGAGGGCATCATTGTCTACGAAGAGAATAAAGACGGAAACCGCATCTACGAGAAAAATGATGAGGACAACGGATTTTCGATGCCGATGGTTGTTCTGGTCAATGAGAACACCGCAAGTGCCGCGGAAATCCTGGCAGGAGCGATCAAGGATGACGGCATCGCTACAATTGTCGGAAAAACGACATTCGGGAAAGGAATTGTCCAGAACGATTTCCGTCTCTCAGATGGATCGTATCTGAAACTCACCGTCCGACACTATTACACGCCGGACGGCAATGATATACACGGAAAGGGAATCGAGCCGGACGTCACGGTCGACGCGGCGGACGACGGGAGCGATCCGCAGCTTGACAAGGCGAAAGAACTGATAGGATGAAGATCGGATGAGGCGGTGCCGTATTGCGGCGCCGCCTTATTTTCGTGAGAAGGTGTCAGGAACGGAAGGGGTTACGTGAGATCCTGAAGATTTTTTTTGAGCTCGATCATGCGGTCGCGCAGGGAGGCGGCCATCTCGAAATTGAGTTCCGCCGCAGCGGCTTTCATTTCTTTTTCGACCTGACTGATCAGCTCCTGAAGTTCGCCGGCGGACATGGATTCCGGATCCTTGGCGAAACGGTCTTCTTTCTTGGCGGTTTCCTTCGAGATGCTGATCAGGCCGCGGACCGCCTTCTGAATTGTTTTCGGGGTGATGCCGTGCTCCTTGTTGTATGCTTCCTGGATCGCGCGCCTTCTCGCTGTTTCCTCCATCGCGCCTTTCATGGAATCTGTGATGGAATCCGCGTACATGATGACATGCCCTTCCGCATTTCTGGCAGCGCGCCCGATCGTCTGAACAAGGGAGGTCTCGGATCGGAGGAACCCTTCCTTGTCCGCGTCGAGAATCGCCACGAGCGTGATTTCCGGTATGTCGAGCCCTTCCCGGAGCAGATTGATTCCGACGAGTACATCAAAAACATCCAGACGCATGTCGCGGATGATTTTTGTACGTTCAAGTGCATCGATATCGGAGTGCAGGTACTGAACGCGGATTCCTGCTTCTTTCATATAATCGGTCAGGTCCTCGGCCATGCGTTTTGTCAGAGTGGTGACGAGGATCTTGTTATGCTGCTTTACCTCCTTGCGTATCTCTCCGATCAGATCATCGATCTGTCCTTCGACCGGCCGCACTTCAACGTTCGGGTCGAGCAGTCCGGTCGGGCGGATGATCTGCTCGGCGCGCAGCATCTCGTGTTCGGCTTCGTATTCTCCCGGAGTAGCGGAAACGAAGAGCAGCTGGTTAATTTTCTGCTCAAATTCGGAAAATGACAGAGGCCGGTTGTCGAGCGCCGACGGGAGACGGAAGCCGTAGTCGACAAGCGTCGTCTTGCGGGACCGGTCCCCCGCGTACATGGCGCCGATCTGCGGGACGGTTTTATGGGACTCATCGATGATGATCAGAAAATCGTCCGGGAAGAAATCCATCAGCGTATACGGAGGCTCACCGGGCTTCAGACCGGAAAGATGCCGCGAATAATTTTCGATACCGGAACAAACGCCGGTTTCCCGGAGCATCTCGATGTCGAAATTTGTCCGCTCCTCAATTCGCTGCGCCTCCAGAAGTTTTCCCCTGCTTTTGAAGTACCGGATCCGTTCCTCAAGCTCGGCTTCGATGTCCTTCGTGGCGCGCTGTATGGTTTCCATCGGCATGACGTAGTGCGAGGCCGGCGGAATGTCCACGAAGTTCAATTCGCGTTTTGCCGTCCCGGTCAGAATATCGAATTCGGTGATCCGGTCGATTTCGTCTCCGAAAAACTCAACCCGCACCCCTGTTTCGCTCACGTTCGCGGGAATGATCTCAACGACATCGCCGTGTACCCGGAAGGTTCCGCGGTGGAAGTCGATCTCGTTCCGCTCATACTGAATATCGATCAGCGAGCGGATCAGATCGTCGCGGTCGCGCTGCATCCCGGGACGGAGGGCGATGATCATGTATTCATAATCCTTCGGACTGCCGAGACCATAGATACAGGATACACTTGAAACGACGATCACGTCATTCCGCTCAATCAGCGAAGAGGTTGCCGAGAGGCGGAGTTTATCGATCTCTTCATTTCTTGAGGAATCTTTTGCGATGTACGTGTCTGATGAAGGAACGTAGGCCTCCGGCTGGTAATAGTCGTAATAGGAGACAAAATATTCTACGGCGTTTTCCGGAAAAAATTCCTTGAATTCGCTGTAGAGCTGTGCCGCCAGGGTCTTGTTGTGAGCAATGACAAGCGTGGGTTTCTGCAGGCGTTCGATCACATTGGCCATCGTGAACGTTTTTCCGGAACCGGTCGAACCCAGAAGTGTTTCGAACTGATTTCCTTCTTTAAATCCTTTCACAAGCTCTTCGATTGCCTTCGGCTGATCGCCGGTCGGTTTGTATTCAGAATGCAGTATAAATTTCGGCATAATTTCTCCAGAATGATCGGTCCGCCGCAGTCACGGCATTATCAGGAAACAAACCGAGTATAGCATAGTTTGCAGGGAAAACGTAGCGTTATCTATTTTGCTGATTGAGCGGGCGATATTCCGTAAAAATTCATACTGTTTTATCCGACACTGTTTAATATGTTTGTGGGACATGCACAATTCGGAAGGCGGAATGATTGAATTTTAGAGAATGTCGTACTATAATAAATATGGGTTATGGCGGCTGGCTTTTAGAATCAGGTTGAGAGGATTCGTTATGCAAAAGTTTAGCGGAAAAAGCATTTTCAAAGGAGTAGCCATTGGAAAGGTGATGTTTTACGGCAAAAAAGAGGAACCCGTAAAACGTTATAAAATTGAAGACACAGAGAAAGAGATCGGTCGTTTTGAGGCAGCGAAGACGCAGGCGATCGAGGATCTGAACCGACTTCACGACGATGCGGTCAAAAAGGTCGGAGAAGAGAACGCGGCGATTTTCGAGGTTCACGCGATGCTGCTTGATGACGAGGATTTCAGCGACTCTGTCCACAACTCCATCGAGACGCAGAAAGTCAACGCGGAATACGCGACAGCACTGGCCGGAGATAATTTCTCGAAGATGTTTGCGGAGATGGAAGATGATTATTTCCGCGGACGCGCGGCTGATATGAAGGACATCGCGGAACGTGTGATCAACGTGCTTACCGGTACTTCGGACCGGGCTGCGTTTGACGAACCGGTGATCATCGCCGCGGATGATCTGCTGCCGAGTCAGACGGTCCAGCTTGACAAGGATAAGGTCCTTGCATTTGTGACGAGGAAGGGATCTTCCAATTCCCATACGGCGATTCTCGCGCGCACGATGAATATTCCGGCGCTGATCGGCGTACCGGTGGAGGAGAGCTGGGACGGTCATCAGGCGATTGTCGATGCACACAGCGGTGAATTTATCCTTGATCCGGATGCCGTGACATTGAAGGCACAGGAAGAGATCCGGAGGAAGGACGAGGATGGGCGCCGGCTTCTTCAGGAACTGAAGGGCAAAGAGAACACGACGCTGGACGGCAGGACGATCAACCTGTACGCAAACATCGGCAGTCTGGGAGACGTCGGGGCGGTTCTTTCAAACGACGGCGGCGGCATCGGACTGTTCCGCAGTGAATTTATTTATATCGGCCGTGACGAGCTCCCGACAGAGGAGGAGCAGTTTCAGATCTACAAGTCGGTTGCCGAGACGATGGCCGGAAAGAAAGTCATCATCCGCACGCTCGATATCGGAGCGGACAAGAAAGCCGACTACCTTCATCTGGACAAAGAGGATAACCCTGCGCTCGGATTCCGGGCCATCCGCATCTGTCTGTCAAGACCGGAGATTTTCGAGACGCAGCTGCGCGCGATTTACCGTGCGAGCGCATTTGGAACGATTTCGGTCATGTATCCGATGATCACGTCCGTTGAAGAGGTGAAGAAGATCAAGGAGATCTCCGCGGGTGTGCGTGATCAGCTCGCAAAGGCAAATGTTCCGATGGGTACAGTGGAAGAGGGAATTATGATCGAGACGCCTGCGGCGGCGGTGATCAGCGATGAACTGGCTCCGCTTGTCGACTTCTTCAGCATCGGAACAAATGATCTTACGCAGTATACGCTTGCGATGGACCGCCAGAACGCGAAGCTGGAAAGTTTCTACAATCCGCACCATGAGGCGATCCTTCGTCTGATCAGGATGGTTGTTCAGAACGGTCATGCTCACAATACGTGGGTCGGAATCTGCGGTGAGCTCGGCGCGGATACAGCGCTGACCGAGATGTTCCTTCAGATGGGAATTGACGAATTGTCTGTGTCGCCGGCTATGATTCTTCCGGTCCGAAAGCAGATCAGAAGCAGCATCGCGAATAAGCAGGAGGGTTAAGATGAAAAAGGTGTTGTTTGTCGCGTCGGAATGTGTTCCGTTTATTAAGACGGGCGGTCTTGCCGATGTCGTCGGATCTCTTCCGAAAAATTTCCAGAAGGAATATTTCGACGTTCGCGTTGTCATTCCGAAATATACCTTTATTCCGGATGAATATAAGCAGCAGATGCAGTATGTCACGAACTTCTATATGGATCTGAACTGGCGGCAGCAGTACGTCGGTGTATTTACCATGGTGCTGGACGGTGTCACATATTATTTTATTGACAATGAAGAGCACTTCGGAGGGGAGCGGCCGTACGCGGGGATGCCGTGGGATCTGGAAAAATTTGCCTTCTTCTCAAAAGCGGCGCTCTCGATTCTTCCGGTCGTTGATTTCCGCCCGGACATTATACACTGTCATGACTGGCAGACCGGGCTCGTACCGGTTTATCTGCATGAGCGATTTGCGGGGAGTGATTTTTTCCGGGGCATCAAGAGCATTATGACGATCCACAATCTGAAGTTTCAGGGCGTGTGGGACATGAAGACGATCAAGAGCATCACGGGCCTTGCGGATTACTACTTCACGACGGACAAGCTTGAGTTCAAGCGGGATGCGAGTTATCTGAAGGGGGGACTTGTCTACGCTGACGCGATCACGACGGTCAGCAGAACGTATGCAGAAGAGATCAAGACGCCGTTTTACGGGGAGGGACTTGACGGACTCATGCGTGCCCGGGCAAATGATCTTCGCGGTATCGTGAACGGCATTGATTATGATGTATACAATCCGGAGTCGGACCCGATGATCAATCATCATTATGACGCACGTACGTTCCGCCGCGAGAAGGCGAAAAACAAGACGGACCTCCAGCAGCAGCTCGGTCTGGATGTGGATCCGAAGAAGATGATGATCGGTATCGTTTCCAGATTGACGGATCAGAAGGGATTTGATCTGATCTCCTACATGATGGACGAGCTCTGTCAGGATGAGGTTCAGATCGTTGCGCTCGGAACAGGAGAGGCGAAGCACGAGAACATGTTCCGCCATTTCGCGTGGAAGTACGGGAATAAGGTCTCTGCAAATATTTACTATTCCGAGGAGCTTTCCCATAAAATTTACGCGGCGGCGGACGCTTTCCTGATGCCGTCGCTGTTCGAGCCCTGCGGACTTTCCCAGCTGATGAGTCTGCGTTACGGAACCGTTCCGATCGTACGCGAGACGGGAGGCCTGAAGGACACGGTTGAACCTTATAACGAGTACGAGGGAACCGGAACCGGATTTTCCTTTGCCAATTATAATGCACATGAGATGCTCGGGACGATCCGGTATGCGGAGCGGATTTACTACGACCGCAAACGGGAATGGAACAAGATCGTCGACCGCGGGATGGCGATGGATTTTTCATGGCACACGTCCGCGATGCAGTATCAGGAACTGTATGACTGGCTGATCGGATAAGAAACGGGAAATACAGGGAAACAGGCAGGAACTGTTGCGTAGACAGGCCGGAAGAAGGCTCTTCTTCCGGCGGATACTATGCAGCGGTTCCTTTTTTGTCCCGTCGTTTTGGTACACGGAAAAGACATGTTGACATAATATTACTACGGCGCTATGATTAATGAAGATTACAGAACACGTCCCGCGGGTAGAAGTATAAGGGACGGGTTCCGCATTGAAGTTGACAGGGCGTGTGATATGTAATAAGATGATCAACAGCGAACAAATGTTCAGGTGACGATAATGCGGATGCGGTCCGCGCACAGGCAGACGGACCCCTGGTTTTTGAAAAAGGAGACAAAGATGGCAGAAAATCGGACAGCCGGAAAAAACGGAAAAGCGGCAGAGGGAAGACAGGCGGCTCTTGAGGCGGCACTCGGTCAGATCGAGAAGGCTTACGGGAAAGGCGCGGTCATGAAACTCGGAGACAGCGGTGCAAACATGAACGTCGAGACGATCCCGACCGGTTCTCTCAGTCTGGACATTGCACTGGGACTGGGCGGCATTCCGAAGGGAAGAATTATCGAGATATACGGGCCGGAGTCGTCCGGAAAAACGACGGTCGCACTTCATATGGTAGCGGCGGTGCAGAAGAGGGGCGGAATCGCGGGATTTATCGATGCGGAGCATGCTCTTGATCCGGTCTATGCGCGTAATATCGGCGTTGATATCGATAATCTCTATATCTCGCAGCCGGATAACGGCGAACAGGCCCTGGAAATTACCGAGACAATGGTTCGTTCCGGCGCGGTTGACATTATTATCGTGGATTCCGTCGCTGCGCTTGTACCGAAGGCCGAAATCGACGGAGAGATGGGGGATTCGCATGTGGGCCTGCAGGCACGCATGATGTCGCAGGCCTGCAGAAAGCTGACGGCCGCGATCAGCAGAACGAACTGCGTTGTCGTCTTCATCAATCAGCTGAGGGAAAAAGTCGGCGTGATGTTCGGAAGTCCGGAGACGACGACGGGAGGCCGCGCACTGAAGTTTTATTCCTCGATTCGTCTGGATGTGAGGAGAATTGAACAGCTGAAGAAAAACGGGATGGTGATCGGAAACCGCACCCGCGTGAAGGTTGTAAAGAACAAGGTTGCGCCGCCGTTTCGCGAAGCGGAGTTTGACATCATGTTTGGCAAAGGAATTTCGCGATCCGGTGATATCCTGGATCTGGCAGCGGATAAAGATATCATCGTGAAGAGCGGTGCGTGGTATTCTTACAACGGTGAAAAAATCGGGCAGGGCCGCGAAAATGCAAAGGTCTATCTGGAGGAGAATCCGGAGTTCATGCATATCGTTGAGAACAAGGTCCGTGAAGCGTACGGACTTCCTGCGGATCAGCTTCCGGAAGGGCAGACGGCGCCGGAGACGGCGGATGACGGGACCGGCGATGAGAAGTGACGATGCGACGGATGCGCTTTCCGGGCTGGAGGAAAGAGGACTCGTCCGGAAGGGCTCGGTTCAAAGAAGCGAGCGATCGGAAGATTTAAAGGCCGGGATGGAGACCGCGGGGTATCCGGATGAGAGCCGCGGCGCCGTAAGAAAAGCGATGAATCTTCTGCTCTGCAGAGACCGCTCGGAGAAAGAGTTGAGAGACCGCCTGATGCAGGAAGAATTCGATCCGCAGTCCGTGCAGGATGCGATCGATTACGTCAGATCGTTCGGTTACATTGATGACGGGCGATTTGCGGAAAATTATGTCGCGTCTTTTCTTGGAAAAAAGAGCAGAAGAGCGATGCGTTCCGAGCTTGAGAAGCGGGGTGTGGATGAGGCGCTGATCGACCGGGCCCTTCAGGCTGTTCCCGAGGATGAATCCGGTCAGATCATGAAACTTCTCCGCAAAAAGGCAGGCGCGCCGCACAAACTTGATGACGGCGAGAAAAGACGTGCGGTCGGCTTTCTCGCGCGGCGGGGATTTTCCGGATCGGAGATATGGAAGACGATCCGTGCGTTTGAATCGGAGACGCCGGAGTGAGAAGATTCTGTCTTCTTCTGGAGAAACGATGTTTGACAAACATGGCTCTAAAGTATAATATTATTATGTTGTAATTGTACAATGAAAACTGAATAGGAGGTGCTCCTGTAATGATTCCAATAGCAATCACTGTGATTGTCGCGGCCATTGCAGTGGTTGTCACCATACTGATTGCCGTACCGTTTGCCGGAAAAGCCGCAGTTGCGAAGAAGGTCAGAGAAGATTCTGAAAAAATCGGAACCGCCGAAGAGAAGGCCCGGAACATCATTGATGAAGCAATCAAGTCAGCGGAAGCAAAGAAGCGGGAAGCGCTTGTCGAGGCGAAGGAGGAGAGTCTGAAACTCAAAAACGAGCACGACAGGGAATACCGCGAAAGACGAGCTGAGCTGCAGAAGTATGAAAAGCGTGTCCTTTCTAAAGAAGAGTCCGTCGATAAGAAGGCGGAGTCTATGGAACGCCGTGAAAATCACCTGGCTGCGCGGGAAACAGAGCTCAAAAAGAAAGAGAAACATGTTGACGAATTACAAGAACAGCGCGTACAGGAACTGGAGAAAATCTCCGGGTTAACCTCCGAAGAAGCAAAAGATTTCCTGCTCAAATCGGTCGAGGAAGATGTGAAGGACGATACCGCGAAGCTCTACAAGGAACTCGTCGGGAAGGCGAAGGAAGAAGCGGGGCGCAAGGCACAGGAATACGTTGTCACCGCAATCCAGAAGTGCGCGGTGGATCACGTTTCCGAGACGACAATTTCGGTCGTACAGCTTCCGAACGATGAGATGAAGGGAAGAATTATCGGGCGCGAAGGCCGTAATATCCGTGCGCTTGAAAATGCTACCGGCGTTGATCTGATTATCGACGATACACCGGAAGCAGTCGTTCTTTCCTCATTTGATCCGATCCGCCGTGAGGTGGCCAGGATCGCGCTTGAAAAGCTCATCGTCGACGGCCGGATTCATCCGGCGCGGATCGAGGAGATGACAGAAAAGGCGAGAAAAGAAGTCGACACAAGAATTCGTGAGGAAGGCGAGGCGGCGTGCATGGAAGTGGGCGTGCGCGGCATTCATCCGGAACTTGTCCGTCTTCTCGGATGCATGATGTTCCGTACCAGTTACGGACAGAATGCATTGCGCCATTCAGTTGAAGTAGCTGAGCTTTCCGGCCTGCTTGCCGGAGAGATCGGACTGGATGTCCGTATGGCGAAACGTGCCGGCCTTCTGCATGATATCGGTAAATCCATCGATCATGAAGTGGAAGGCTCCCATGTACAGATCGGTGCGGATCTCTGCAGAAAGTACAAGGAACCTGCGATCGTGATCAATGCCGTGGAATCTCATCATGGTGATGTGGAACCGGCCAGTCTGATCGCATGTATCGTACAGGCGGCGGATGCGATTTCTGCGTCCCGCCCGGGTGCGAGAAGAGAGACGATTGAAGCGTACACCAACAGACTGAAAGACCTTGAGGATATCACAAATTCCTTCAAGGGCGTTGACAAATCTTTTGCAATTCAGGCGGGCAGAGAAGTGCGCGTGATGGTTGTGCCGGAACAGGTTTCTGATTCGGACATGGTTCTGCTTGCGAGGGACATATCCAAACGCATCGAAGATGAGCTGGATTACCCCGGACAGATCAAAGTAAATGTAATTCGTGAAAGCCGCGTAACAGATTACGCAAAGTAAATCGACAGTCGGAAGGATAAAACCTTCCGGCTGTTTTTTTGACGGAAAGGTTGCAGTCATATGGAAGAAATTTCGGCAGAATCTAAGATAAAAATAAAAAGAATTCTGTTTTACGGAGATTCAAACACATACGGATATGATCCGCGATCGTTTGTCGGGGGGAGATATCCTGAGAACGTGCGTTGGACGGGGGTGTTAAAACGGCGGCTTGCACCGGAAACGTCTGTTTACGCTGACGGCATGAACGGCCGGCCGGTGCCGGCTTCAGAAGATGCGGTCCGGTCAGCAAAATGGAGTCTTCTGCGTGTGGGACCGCTTGATCTTTTTGCGGTGATGCTCGGATCCAATGACCTGCTGGACAGCCGCGAAGGAGCTGAAAAAACGGTTCGTGTGACGGCTTTCCATCTTCAAAATTTTCTCGAAAGAATTATGGATCTGAAGATGAAAGTAGACGGCGGTTCCGGCCCGGCCGTTCAGCAGGCACTGGTGATCGCGCCTCCGCAGATCGGGCCGGGAAGCTGGGGCAGTGACGCACTGGAACAGGAGAGAAAGATGCTTTCCGAAGCATACCGGATGGCAGCGTGTCAAAACGGCTGGAGCTTCGCCGACAGTGCGGAATGGCAGTGTGAACTGTCGGCGGACGGGGTTCATCTGACTGCGGACGGACATAAATGCTTCGCGGACCATATGGAAAAGGCAATTCACGGGCTTTTCTGAGCACCGCATTCCGGAAACCGTTTTGAGCGTGGAGCACCATTTTGAGCGGCGTGGTAATCCTGCCGCTTTTTCTCTCCGACTCGTGAGTTGTGCTGCTTTTCACAGGTTATGACACAAATGGAAAAACAACACACGAAGAATATTATCGCACAAAAATACGTGCCGATTATCGGCATTTTCACGGGAACAATTCGCTTGTTTATGAGCAAAAAGTATGTTATAAAATAAATGTGCAATAAAGCACAGAACACAATTTGCAGTAAACAGGTAGTGGTAGTTGTTGAATGATGGCAAGGAGGAACAATATGAAAAAGGGTAAACAGATTGCTGCAGCGGTTTTTGCGACAATGATGGCGGCTTCGCTTGCGGCGTGCGGCGGATCAGCTTCTTCGTCTTCGTCCGGCACTTCCGGAAGCACTTCGGTTTCCGGAACCTCGGCAGAGTCTGCGGCAGTATCGGGAAATTCTGTATCTTCGGCTTCCGGAACAACTGTGGCGACGGGAACCGATTTACAGCCGACCGCAAAAGTTGATCCGAACAAAAACTATAACATCAGCGTTATTTTCAAAACTCTCTCAAGCGAACACTGGCAGGTTATGAAGGCGGGCGTTGACGCGTACACGAAGCTTTACCCGAACATTAAGGCAGAGCCGGTCGGACCTTCTGCCGAGACGATGTATGATGAGCAGCTGAACTCCATCACAACCGCGGTTGATTCGGATTCCTATGACGCTTATGTCATCGCTCCGCTTCAGTCGGATTCCGCGGCAAAGCTGTATTCTACAACTTCGAAGCCGGTTGTTGCTGTCGATACGAATATGAAGATGGATTCCCTTTCGACATTTGTCGGAACCGGAAACGAGGAAGCTGCGAAGGAAGGCGCTTCAAAAGCGGTTGATATGGCAAAGGATCTTGGATGGAAAGAGATCAACTGCATTGAGATCGCGGGTGTTCAGGGAGATGAGACGAATACCGCACGGATGAACGGCTATAAAGCCGGCGTTGAGGAGAACGGCGGAAAGTTCCTGGACGATGAGATTCAGTATGCGAATGCAGTCGCGGACCAGGCGGTTACCGCGATGGAAGCGATCATGTCCAAGCATCCGGACGGCGTTGCGATCATCTGCGCGAACAACGATGATATGGCACTTGCGGCGGCGAAGACAGCGGCAGGCAATGAGGCGTTCAAGAATACCGTATTCCTCGGATTTGACGGAAGCTCCGCGGTCTGCAAATCCATTGCGACCGGAGAGGTCAGCAACTTCATTACGATCGCCCAGAACCCGTATGAGATGGGATTCTACGCAATCGACAATGCGATCAAAGCGATCAACGGTGAGAAACTGGATGATTTCGTAAATTCCGGCGTCACCATCATTACGAAGGACAACGCGCAGCAGCGTTATGATACCGTACAGAGCTACCTCAACGGTGATAAGTAAAGAATCCTTCATAATAAAAAGAATTTTTCTATCCTGAATGATTAGACAGAAAAACTCTCCCGCGTTCTGGCGGGAGAGTTTTTTGAGTGCAGATTTGGCGACGGTGTGCGAGAAACGCCTCTCATGAAAGCCCCCGCGCATAATCGCGGGAGATGATCCGGTATTGGATGGGAGTCATTCCGACGTATCGGCGAAAAACATTGTTAAAATAACTGGACGACGAGAAACCGGTCATAAGAGAGATGTCTGCGACACTTTTTTCCGAACTTTGAAGGAGAATCTGGGCTTCGCCGATCCGGCGCTGTGTCAGATACTGAATCAGAGAAAATCCGGTGCTTTTCCGAAACAGGTGGCTGAGGTAGTACCGGCTGATATGAAACTGTTCCGCGACAGAATCCAGAGTAATGTTTTTTTCATAATTGCGGTTTATATATTGCTCGATACAGGAAATGGTCAGGCCGGTTTTTGCGGTATTCTCATCGAGATCCAGACGGCGTTCGAGATTCATCTGGCAGACAAGGGCCAGAAATGAGGCGGCAAGAAGCTGGCAGGCATCTTCCATACCCGGCTGTCCGTACAAGGAGTGCATCGTCTCGACGATCCGGCCGATCTCTCCTTTTCTCTCCCCTGCGGGAAGAATGGGCTGGTCGCCGCCGGCAATCAGACAGTTTTCGGGCACTCCGTTAAGCCTGACATTTGTGAAATTGAAGCAATAGGTTTTGAAATTGCTGACGGAAAGCGGATTTTCACCGTGCACGACGCCGCAGTTGCAGATCATCAGATCACCTTCGGAAACGTGCCAGTTGCGCTCGCCGATAATTTGTTCCCCGCTTCCGCTCGAGACGTACGTAATCTCGAGCCACTCCCGGTGGGAATGGAGCAGAGGCGTATATGCCTTTTCCTGACGCCGGTATGTCGCCGCCAGATAAGGGAACGATCCGCGGCGAAAACAGGAGGGTTCGTATTTCAATGAATTCATAATGAAGTGCTCCTTTCATCACGGCGTGACAGCGAGGTGAATCTGCATGCCGCACCGGTGTGCTGCGGTGATATATTCCTGGGGCAGAGAATCCGTAACCAGGTGTGAAACATCCTCAAAGCGTGCGGATTCGTAGACGGAAATCTGATTGAACTTTGTATGATCAGCCATCAGGATCCATTCATGAGATTTTTCCGGAATATATTTTCCGATCGAAGCGGCCCATGCACTGTCCGAGGTGAGACCGGCATCAAGATCGATACCGGAGATACTTGTGAAAGCTTTCTGGACGTAGTGCTGGACGATCTGATAGACATCATCGTCGGAATAAGTCATCGGAGTCTTCTGTCCCTTGTAGATCAGTTCGCCTCCAAGAATATAGATACGTGCGTCCGCGTTCGCGAGATCACCGATCGCTGCAATATTGTTTGTGAAAACGGTCAGGTCACGCAGACCCTTCAGGTGCCGCGCGAGATAACAGCAGGTACGCCCTGCGCCGAGGTAAATACAGTCGCCGTCGGAAATCAACGTCCGGGCTTCTGCGGCGATCGCGCTGGAGAGCGGGTCTGATGTCGTATCCGGCGTAACGAGAGAGGCAGCGGAATCGTTTCGGATCGCTCCGCCGAATAAACGTTTTGCGTATCCTTCTTTCTCGAGCTGGGCGAGATCGTGGCGGATCGTCACCTCACTCACATGGTAGCGGATACTGAGGGACTTCACGGCAACCCGATGATTCAGTATCAGCTCATTTTTGATCATTTCCTGGCGTTCAGTCATATCAGGTCCTCCATGATGATCAGATTTGAAACAAAGCCCTCCGGAAATAAGAAATCAATACGGAAAAGCACAGATTCCGGCGAAAGACAATGTACAATATGCACAAATATAGACCTTTGAATTTGTGAAAAACGCATTACATAAATTTACCAAAAGATATTCAAATGTAGGGCTAAAATATAAGCAAAAAAGAAGAAAACGAAAGACTTCGAAAGCAATATAGATTATATCGCAATGCTTCGAAACTTGCAAGTGCCACAGTAAGATGATAATATAATAAAGGTTTCTAATGCTCGTGAAAAATTATTTGGAAACCAAAGTCTAATCACAACAGGAGGGAAACAATGAGAAAGAGAATTTTACCAGTAGTAGTATCAGGTGTCATGGTAGCCGGCCTGCTTGCAGGATGCGGTTCAAGCTCATCCGGATCATCCTCAGCGTCTTCCGCAGCTTCTTCTTCCAGCAAAGCTGCAGCATCTTCTTCTGAAGCGGCTGCAACCAGCACAAGCGCAGCAACAGCTTCGACTTCCGGATCGGAAGAGGAGTACAAGACGGATAAGGATTACAACGTAGATGTTATCCTGAAAACAACGTCTTCCGAGTACTGGAAGTATGTTGAGGCGGGCGCAAAGTCCTACAACACGGATTATCCGAACGTCAAGGTTGATGTCAAGGGTGCTACATCTGAGACTGCTTATGATGAGCAGCAGAACATGATCGAGACCGATCTGAACGCAGGCACATACGATGGATTCGTTATCGCTCCGCTGCAGGCTGATCTGGCAGCAACTCTGATCAAAGGTCAGACCGCTCCGATCGTCGCAGTTGATACGAACATCGAAGCTCCGGAAGTTCTTTCTTTCGTTGGTACATCCAATGAGGATGCGGCCAAGATGGGCGGCGAGGCTGCTGTAAAGGCTGCAAAGGAAGCCGGATGGGATAAGATCCAGGCGATCTGCATCTCCGGTGTACAGGGCGATGGCACTGCTACCGCGCGTCTGACTGGTTATCAGGAAGGTATCGACGGTGCAGGCGGTGAGTTCCTTAAAGATGAGATTCAGTACGCGGATGCAGTAGCTGATAAGGCTGTTAACTGCATGGAGGCGATCATCCAGAACCATCCGGAAGGTATCGCGATCATCTGCGCAAACAACGACGATATGGCTATGGCAGCTGCACGTGCGGCAGCAGGCAACGATGCTTACAAGAATACCGTCTTCATCGGATTCGACGGCATCCAGTCCGCTTGCAACGCGATCCTGAACGGCGAAGAGACGATGTCTGTCGCACAGGAAGCTTACGCAATGGGCCGTAAGTCTGTAGAGGCTGTTGTGAAGGCTCTTGACGGAAATACGCTTGATAAGTTCATCAACTCCGGCTGCGAAGTCATCGACAAGAGCAACGCTCAGCAGCGCCTTGATCAGCTTAAGAGCTATGTCGGCTGATTAGCTGAATTCGTCAGGGATAATTTACGGGCACTCTGATTTGAATAGTAACAAGTGAATGCCGAAAGAATTTGTCCGATGCATCCCGGCTCTGCCGGGGTGCACCGGTGATATTCGGGAGGCGAGGTCCAAGGAAGTGCGTAAAGGGTGAGGTTTTAATGAGTAATTATATCGTAGAACTGAAGGATATCAGGAAAACATTCCCAGGCGTTGTCGCACTCAACCACATGTCGTTGAATGTAAAACCTGGAGAAATCCTCGGACTGATCGGCGAAAACGGCGCCGGAAAATCGACACTGATCAAGGTTCTCACCGGTGTACACAAACCGGATATGGGACAGATCTTCGTCGACGGTCAGGAGAAAAAGTTCAAGAATCCGCAGGAAGCGATCAGCGCAGGCATTGCCTGTGTATACCAGGAGCTGAATATCGAGAAACTCCTGAGCATCACAGACAATATCTACATCAACAAGTGGATTCACAAAGGCAAACTTCTGGATTACGGAACGATGCATAAGAAAGCGGCGGAAATCATGAAGTCGCTCGGACAGGATGTCGATGTTCATAAAGCGGCGGGTACCTATGGAATGGGTATTCAGCAGATGATTGAGATCGCAAAGGCTATCCTGGTCAACGCAAAATGCATCATTATGGATGAGCCGACCTCTTCTCTTTCCGAGAAGGAGATCAACCAGCTGTTCAAGACGTGCCGTGAGCTGAAAGCACGCGGTATCGGCATCATTTTCGTTTCTCATAAACTTGAGGAACTGTTTGAACTGTGTGATCGTGTCGAGGTCATCCGTGACGGCGAGTATATTGATACAAAGCCGACAAATGAATGGGACAATGACGGACTGATCAAGGCAATGGTCGGTCGTTCTCTGGATAACCAGTTCCCGAAGGAAGTCGGAAAAAGATCAAAAGAGCCGATGCTGAAAGTTGAGCATCTGATGGAGGGCGGTGTCCTCAACGATGTCTCATTTGAAGCGTACGGCGGTGAGATCCTCGGATTTTCAGGTCTGGTTGGTGCGGGACGTACGGAGACGATGCGTGCGATCTTTGGCGCGGATAAACTGGACAGCGGGAAAATATATGTAAAAGGTAAAGAAGTCCATATCAAGAACCCGAAGGATGCGATCAAGAACGGAATCGCACTCCTCACAGAGGACCGTAAGGGACAGGGACTTGTGTTACCGCAGACAATCAAGCTGAACATGGTACTTTCGAACCTGAAGGGATTCTCGAACGGAATTTTCCTGAATGACAAGAAGATTGAGGAAGAGGACGCGAAACGTATCAAAGAACTTTCGATTAAATGTACGTCGATGAATGAGGCGGTGCATCAGCTTTCCGGTGGTAACCAGCAGAAGGTCGTTATCGGTAAGTGGCTGAATTCCGACTGCGACATCATTATTTTTGACGAGCCGACCCGTGGTATCGATGTCGGTGCGAAAGTCGAGGTTTACCAGGTCATGAACCAGCTGGTAAAGCAGGGTAAGTGCGTAATCATGGTCAGTTCCGAGATGCCCGAGGTGCTCGGCATGAGTGATCGTGTTATCGTTATGCGCGGTGGAAAAGTTACCGGTACAATGAAACGTGGAGATGACGCTTTCAATCAGGAATCTATCATGAAAGCAGCTTGGGAGGTTTAATAGAATGGCTAATTCAACCAAAAAGAAAAACAGTAGTCTTGTACAGTACATCGGTACGTTTGCCGCTTTGATCATCCTTTGTGTTATCATTGCGGTCGCTTCACCGAACTTCTTGAAATATTCGAACCTGATGTCCGTGCTGAAACAGACATCCTTCAATGCTCTGGTTTCCACCGGAATGCTTCTCTGCCTGATCACTGCAGGTATTGATCTTTCCGTTGGTGCGAACGCTACATTCGCAGCCTGCGTAGCCGGTGCTATGGTTCAGGCGGGCATTAAGAACGCAGCGGTTCTTTTCATTGTCTGTGTTGTGATCGGCGCGCTGGTCGGACTTGCAAACGGACTTCTTCTCACCAGACTTCATCTGCCTCACCCGTTCGTATCTACTCTGGGTATGAAGAACGTACTCTGGGGTGCAGCACTGATCGTTACCGCCTCACAGATGATTTCCTTCTCCGGTACCGGAGCAGACGGAATCATGTGGCTCGGTTCCGCTACGATCGGCGGATTCCCGATCAGCTTCATCATTGTCGTTATCCTCTACATCCTGATGCATGTTCTTCTTACAAGAACCGCACTCGGACGTTCGATCTACTGCGTAGGCGGCAACCCGGAGGCTACAAGACTTTCCGGTATCAACTCCGCTAACGTTCTTACATTCTGCTATCTGATGTCCGGAGTATTCGCAGGACTTGCCGGTATTGTTTCCATCGGCCGTTCCGGTATCTGCAACGGCGCAAACGCGATTCAGCCGTACGATACAGACGCGATCGCTGCCTGCATCATCGGTGGTGCATCCTTCATGGGTGGTAAAGGAACGATGCTCGGAACAATGCTCGGAGCACTGATCATCGCAGTCCTTCGTAACGGATTCACTCTTCTGTCTGTATCTTCTGCAGTTCAGAACCTTGTTCTTGGTCTTGTTATCATCGGCGCCGTCCTCCTCGATGTCGTCCGTGAGCAGTCTGAGGCGAGAGCTCGTCGTATTGAGGCTGCTAAGCAGGCTAAGTAATTCTCTTAACGGGAAATACAAATCACTTGAACAAAAGGCAGGCGGTTCCATTCAAGGAAACGCCTGCTTTTTATCGTGGTGCGAAGTCCGGCGTGTTTCCGCCTGGTTATCCTAAAACCGATTTCAATATGCAATCGGCAATCGGATAACAGTAAAAAAAGGACACTGCCGACTCACGAAAGGAGTGAATCGGCAGTGCCCTGATGATCCCCGGGATATTTCGTTGTTAAAAAAGCCGGCTGTTATCGAATCGGGAGTACGACTCTTCCGGATTCATATGACTCCTTGCAGCGGTACGCTGCCTCGGAAACAGCGGTTCCGTCGTATACGGTCAGGTCGGTCGGCTTTGTGTTGTTGCGGATGTGATTTGTGAAAGCGGTCATCTCGGCTACAAAAGCGGAGTGCCAGCGCTCAAGGAAGTCCTGATAGTACTCCTGATGTGCACCGTTCTCATCGATGATCTCCAGAAGGTTTTTCGCGCCGACACTGGCGATTCTGAGCGTGCCTTTCGTTCCGATGATCTCGGTTTCTACGTTAGATCCGGCCGGATGCGTGCGGTTCGCGAAGAGGAATCCAACAGCCTCATTATCCATCTGAAGCACTGCGACAGCATTGTCGGCATCGTTGAGCTCCTTGTAAAGGTCAAACTCAAATGCAGCGCCGAGACCCCAGACGTTCTTCACGTTTGCACCGGTGAACCAGCGAACGAGATCGATGTCATGGACACACATATCAAGGAACTGACCGCCGGAATGCGGTGCGAATTTCAGCGTGCCTTCGATCGTGGAACGCGGATCCTGAGTATAGGAGCGGACGAGTACGACTTTACCGATTTTTCCTTCGTCGACTTTCTTCTTTGCCTCCGCGTAGGACGGGTCAAACCGTCTCATAAAACCGAGCTGGAAGATCAGATCCGGATGTGCCTCGACAACCTTTTCCGCATCCTTGCACTGCGCAACATCGGTACCGAGCGGCTTTTCGCAGAAGACATGCTTGCCGTGTTCCATCGCGATTGCGATCTGCTGTGTGTGAAGGAAAGAGGGGGTGACGATTGCGATACCGTCAAGTTCCGGATTGGAACACATTTCTTCGAAATCACTGTAGACATTCTTTACGCCGAGTTCAGCGGCTACTTTTTTCGCCTGTTCTGCGTTCACGTCGCAGATTGCAGCGAGCTCGACACCCGGGATCTGAGTTGCAAGGTTTTTTGCGTGCTCATAACCGAGACGTCCGAGTCCGACAGAACCGATCTTGATCGTTTTCATTCTTATATCCTCCGTTTCTGAGTTGAACTTGTTTGTTCCAGATGTAGTTGTTCCTTTCGGTGACTTTATTATAGAAGAGAAACGATAATGATGGTAGCAAAATATTGCTGAAGTATGATTGAATCCCCTGTGAAAAACGGCAAATAACGAAATAAAAGATATAAAATATTGCTGCGGCAGCATGGGATTCTGTAGCCTCACCGGTTTTCTGTCTTTTTCCGCCGTTTTCTCGTACGTTTTCTTGTCACGATATGCCGGATCGCGAGAAAAGCGCAGATTGCAAGGGCACTCAGGAAACCGAGCGCTCCGATTGCCGGTATGCCGAGCAGCTTCGGTTTCATATCGGTCGTACAGACAATGCTGGATCCGATCAGCAGTCCTGCGACCCACATTCCCATGACGAGGTTCCGGATCAGCTTCCGGAGCAGGGCGGAGAGAGCAGGAGTCGCGTCGAGCTCAAGGTTTACCCGGGCCTGGCCCCGCAGGTATTCTTCCAGAGCGCTTTTAACCAGCGGAGGTATCTCCACGGTTTTATATGCGGAGCGATAGAGCTGTTTTCCGCCGCGCATCAGCTCTTTTCTCAGATCAAAGTGCTCAAGGTAATCTTCGCGCATTCGGTTTGATGCGATTTCGATCATATTGATATCCGGGCTGATCTCAGAGAGGACTCCTTCCATATGGGTCAGTCCCCGCGCGAGCATAGATACTCCGTGAGGCAGTCTCATGTGATTGTTTTTCATCACGTCGAGAATCTCTTCCAGAAACTGTGCGACGTTGATACTGCCCATCGAAGATTTTGTATAGCGTCCGAGAAGCTCCCGGAGATCCCGGTACAGCAAGCCGGAATCGGGTTTCTCGTCAAGATCACAGAGATCCAGCAGGGCGCCTTCCACGATCGCCACATCGCTCACCGCGATACCCTGTACTCCGCGGATCATACATTTCCGGTCATGATCGGTGAGACGTCCCATCATTCCCATATCAATCCAGACAATCTTTCCGTCGGATACTTTTACATTGCCGGGGTGGGGATCTGCGTGAAAGAAACCGTCATCCATTACCTGCTTGATGTAGTTGTTGACGAGTTTGTTTCCGATCTCATCAAGATCATATCCGGCTGCTTTCAGGTGCGCGCTCTCGTTGATCGCAAATCCGTCGACGTATTCCATGACAAGAACGCGCTGGGTCGTAAATTCCCGGTATAACTTCGGAACACGGATATACGCGATTCCGGAGTTGTTCCGGGCAAATTCCTCGATGTTCGCTGCCTCCTGAAGAAAATCCATCTCTTCCTGAGCAACTTTCCACATCTCATCAAGAACCATATTAAGATCCACGACATCCTTGAGATTTCCGATGGGCGGAAGAAGACGGACGGAACGGTGCAGCAATCCGATGTCACGGGCCATGATGTCATAGATTCCCCTGCGCTGAACCTTGACAACCACTTCTTCGCCGGTCGAAAGGACCGCGTGATGGACCTGGGCGATCGACGCGGAGCCAAGGGGCGTCTCGTCGATCGCTCCGAAGAAGGCATGCCAATCCTCGCGGTAGGAATGATTGAGTACATCCTCTACCTCGGAGAACGGCATCGGGGTTACGTTCGAGTTTAGCTTCATCAGCTCAGTGCAGTAGCGCTGCGGGAGAATGTCGGAGTGAAGCGACATGATCTGTCCCAGCTTGATGTAGGTCGGACCGAGCTCTTCCAGAATGATGCGAAGTTTCTCAGGCGTGATACCGCGCGTGATCTTGTTTTTGCGCAGAACCCCCGTGATTTCTTTGAGCCGTTCCCGATTATCTATTTTTGCCTGATCTTTCTTTCCCACAATGCCTCCGACATCGGTGCGCAGATGTTTTATTCCTCCCCGGTTTCTTCCTGTCCGGCGGTGCGGTTTTCATGATTCTTCAGTTCCTCATTGTCCGGTGTGAAGTCCGTTTTCGTCTCGTTTTTTAACTTTTCCTGAGTCTGAAGGATCTTTGTCTTCAGGGCGTCGAGCTCATCCATCGTCATTCCTGCAAGTTTGACGCCGATATCATCGCTTCCGTCCGGCTTCTTTTGATTCCTGTCGATCGTCTGGCGGAGATTGTGCTTCAGTTCTTTGTTCAATTCCTTTCCCTGTTCGACGGTAATTTCTCCCTTTTTTGCGAGATTGTCGATCAGTTCGGAAGATTTTTCCGTGGTTTCCGCAACTGCGCCGATGCCTGCGAGCACCAGCTTTTTCAGTCCGTCGCCAAGTTTATATCCATCTGCCATAATGATTCCTCCCTGAATTCTTCAAAAAGATAAACGACTGTGTGACAGATAACAGACCGGTTTCATTATAAATGATCAAAACAGCGCGAGAAGCTTCGGGACGAAGATGATACATCCGATGATCGCGGCATTGATCGCCGCGATCAGGACGGCTCCTGCCGCCGCGTCCTTCGCCTTCTTCGCAAGCGGATGGCGTTCCTCTGTCACGAGGTCGACGGTTGATTCCACCGCGGTGTTCACAAGCTCAAGAGCCAGCACAAGACCAAAAAGAGTGAGAACGATCATCCATTCTGTAATCGAGATGCGAAGAGCGAATCCCGCGATCAGAACGAGGGTGACGAATCCAAGGTGAATCTTGATGTTGCGTTCGGTCTGTATCGTCGCGAAGATCCCTGCAAATGCGTGATAAAAGCTTTTCGCGAGAGATTGCCGCTTTCTTTGCCGGCTGTCTCTTTTACTCAAATGGTTCATGCCAGATTCCTTCTTGTGCAGCGTGCGGGCAACAGCGGTGTCAGAATAACGAGTGATCAATTAATCGCGCACTACTACGGAAATTCCATTCGGAATGCAGGTAAGAGACGCGTTTTCACCTTTGATCTCCCTGGCCATGCGGTATGCAGTTTCGAGATCCGGAGCATACGTCATCTTCAGCCCTTCGATCATCTCTTTGCGGTTCTCATCCGCGACAAAAATCACCTTTGCCCGCAGATTTACCCGTGCGAGAATCTGTGCGCACCACTGGTCTGCAATCGTGTCCTCCTGCTTCGTGTCGAGACATTTTTTATAAAAAGTCTCAATATCAGGCTGATCGGCGATCTGGTGATAGAAGGAGTCGCCGCCGGTTCCGTCCGAGCAGGATGCGAGCATGATCAGCACACCGCCTTCATTGACCGTCGCCTCTCCGGCTGTCATTCCCTTCGGGGACTGATATGCATTCTGATCCAGCGGATATCCTCCGTTCGTCGTGATCACAATATCCGCCATCGCAGGTTTGACGACCGCGTAAGAAGCGATAAACTCACAGCCCTTTCTGTGGGCGGTTTCCATGTTGCCGGCAAAAGCGGCTACGGTTTTCTTGTTCTCATCGATCACGACATTGACGATATAGGCAAGCTTTGCCATCTTTGCGGCGGCGATCATATCCTTATGAATCGGGTTGCCGTCGAGAATGCCTGTGCGTGCATACGGACTGTCGATGAATTTCGAGCAGTGGTTGCCCATGACGGTGACGGCATCACAGATTCCGGGAAGAACGCTCTTGCGTCCTCCCGAGAAACCTGCGAAAAAGTGCGGCTCAATGAAGCCTTCCGCGATGAGAAGGGAAGCCTCGGCAGCCGCTTTGTCGATGATACAGTCCGGCCCGGAAGGAAGCGTACCGATCTTTACGTTGCGGGAAGGATCATGAGCATCATGCACGATGATCCGGTCACGGTATTCTTCGTACAGTTCATCTCCGAGTTTCTCGCGGAGTTCATCCGCCGTCGTCTCGCGATGGAATCCCGTAGCAACAAGAAGCGTGATCCGGATATCGGGATTTCCCTCATGAAGTTCCCGGATCATATTCGGGAGGATATCGCGGCTCGGTACGGGACGGGTATGATCGCTGATAATAATGACCGCGTCCGGTTTGCCTTTCGCCAGCTCTGCGAGACGGGGACTGTCGATCGGATGGTCCATCGCTTCTTTTACGATCTCCAGGCCGTCGCGGCTGCTTTTTAATTCGTCGATTCTTGAAGTCAACACCGGTGTATCCACCGGAACGTCGAGTGAATAGGAACTACGTCCATAAAGAAATTTTACTGTTTTCGATTTGGTGTTTTGGCTTGTTTTAATTTGTTCTAACATGACTCGATATTCATAATCCTCCTATAAGTTTATATAACAATACGTTTTAATATAAGACAGTGTGTTTTATACAAAATTGGTATCACCCGGATCGTGTGTGTACAAGTTCAAAATAACACGTATGAACACAAAATGAAAGCTTTTTAAGAGCAAAATTATCGGATCGTTTTCATACGCCGTGAGCAGGAAATCCCGTGCCTCTATAGGCGGCGGGATGAATTGCGATAAGCTTTGGCTGGCATTGAAAAGTCAGCGAATGTGATATATCATAATGTCAGCTGACTTAATGAGAAGTTGTATTCGATCGTTTCAAAAACGTTTCAGCCTTTACTCTGTCGGAGTTTCCGGAACGATATAGTTAAGAAGGTGAGGATATTTTATGTGCAAACGTTTCATGATTTTTCTGACCGTTGCCACAAGCATTGCATTGTTAACCGCTTGCGGAGAGAGTCAGACATCGCAGAAAAACGATACACCGATTCAAACGACAACACCACAGCCTACAAAAACATTAACACCGATTCAAACGACAACACCGCAGCCTGCAAAAGCATTAACGCCAGAACAAGGCTCTGACCATGATACGGTTTCCGCCCCGACTCCGACAACTGCTCCGGAGGACACAAATCCGTACGGATATGATATGCATGAATACACGGACGGCGAGGATCTGTATTATGACAACGAGGACGATTTCGAAGACGAAGAAGAAGCAGAAGACTACTATGACGATTATGGACAGTGAAAATTGAAAACGGATTAAAGAGGTTCAGGACAATGAAAAAACAGGAAAAGAATGATTGACAAGTCAGGAAAGTTATAGTATAGTTTCTATTGTTGATGCGGCAAGTTAATTCGCATCGGAAATGCGCGAGTGGCTCAGGGGTGGAGTACAACCTTGCCAAGGTTGGGGTCGCGGGTTCGAATCCCGTCTCGCGCTCGCCATAAGGCCGGAAATCTTTCATCAGGGATTTCCGGTTTTTTTGTACGTTCCGTTCTCATAGCCGATTTTCTCATCCGGATATCTGGAAAAATCGCATATCATAGGATATAATAGCGGACATAAAACCCGGCGCTTCTTGCCTTCCAAATACATGGAGGAATTGAGATATGAAGAAACACAGACGGAAAATGTTTGCAATCGTGCTGGCGGTATTACTGGCGGCAGCAATGGTTCTGCCGCTGTTTCTTACTGCAGTCTATGCCGCGGATCGCAGTCCGGATGAGAAGGGGGAAACGGTTTCGGCCACTTCCGGATCTTCAAAGCCGGCTTCCGCCGGCGGAACGGATGTGAAATCTGCTTCTGCCGCCGCCGGCGGATCATCCACGGAAACGGTTTCCGGTGCCGGCGGTAAAACATCCGTGCTCACATGTATCGATGGAATTTATATCGAAAATATCGATGTCAGCGGTATGACAAAGGATGAGGTGCAGAACGCGATCGATCAGAAGATCTCGGATCTGTCGCTGGATCCTGTTACGCTCTATGCCGGCGATCGGAGCGCAGTTGTCACTGCCGGCGATCTTGGTCTTTACTGCCCGGATGAGAATCTCGCCGAAGAGGCGGTCAATATCGGCAGAAGAGGGAATATTGTAAAACGCTTCCTTGCAGATCAGTATGTCAGACGGAATGGGAGGATTGTGCTCCCGCTGAAACTGTCTGTCAGTGAGAACCGTGTGACCGACGCGTTAAACCGCAGTCTGACTTCGCTGAATTCGGATCCGAAGGCTGCGTCCATTGAGATTCAATCGGACGGCACGCTGGAGAAAAAAGATAAAACCGACGGGATTCAGGTCGACGTCGCAAAATCCGCTGCCCGCGTCACGGAATATATGGACAATGAGTGGAACGGCGGAGCGGGAGGTGTCCGCGTTACCTACAAGGTAATCCCCGCGTCTCAGAATGAGGCGGATCTCGAGGGAATTACAGATCAGCTCGGCAGTTATACGACGCAGTTTGATCCGTCCAATACCGGACGTGTGACAAACATCCGCCGCGCAGCGGAACTGATTGACGGTACAATCATCCAGCCGGGGGACGAGTTTGATTTCTCAAATGTCGTAGGTAAGACAACGGCGGAAAATGGCTTTGAACTTGCGGGCTCCTACGAGAACGGTAATGTTGTGGATACTTACGGCGGCGGAATCTGCCAGGCTTCGACGACGCTTTATAACGCGGTTCTGAGGGCGGAACTTGAAATCACCGAACGACATCCGCACTCCATCACGGTAAACTATGTGGATCCATCGCTTGATGCGGCGATCGCGGACGGCTCGAAAAATTTCCGGTTCAGGAACAGTACGGATCACGCGATTTATATCTACGCAAAGACAGGAAAGGACAGCATTACCTTCGCTGTTCTTGGTAAAGAGACAAGGGATGCATCCAGAAAACTGAAGTTTGAGAGCAGGACGGTCAGCACGACGCCGTACACGACGGCGGTTAAGCTTGACAGTTCACGCAATTACGGTGTAATCGAATCTTCCGGAGGACATGACGGTCTGGAAGCACAGGCATGGAAGAGCGTCTATGTCAACGGTGTGAAACAGAGCGAGGAACAGGTTAACGACAGTGAGTATTCGATGTCGCCGCTGACGTATCTGGTGGGAATTAAGGGCGCGGGCGAATCCCAGCTGTCGGCACTGCAGAAGGCCGCATCGAACAACGATATTGCCACGATCCGTGCACTTGTCTGGTAATATTAAGTTCACTGGAAAGGATAAACAGACTCATGAAAATCGGAAAACTTCCGGAAAACGTGCTGGAACGATCTGTGATCAGACAGATCAGGCACAGACGAAATGAAGTCCTTATGGGACCGGCGGTGGGCGTGGACTGTGCCGCTGTTGAGGCTCAGGAGGGAGATGTTTTTACCTTCTCAACGGATCCGATCACCGGGACGGTTCATGATCTCGGCGCGCACTGCATCTATGTCACGGCTAATGATCTCGCCGCCTCTGGCGCGGAGCCGGTGGGGGTTATGCTGTCGGTGCTTCTTCCGCCGAAGACGGAGGAGAGTGCGATCCGTAAGATCGTTCAGGATGCGGACCGTGTCTGCGAGGGACTTGGAATCGAGATTCTCGGCGGCCACACGGAAGTCACAAATGCGGTGAGCCAGATTCTGATCACCGTGACCGGGATCGGCCGTCTGAAAAAAGAGGATCTCCTGCTGCCGGATCGTGTAGAGCCGGGAGATTCGATCGTAGTCAGCAAATGGATCGGCCTTGAGGCGACATCCATCCTCGCAAAGGAGAGGGAAAAGGAATTGCTCGGGAGATTTTCTCCTGAACTGATCCGAACGGCGGCCGGATTTGACCGTTATCTCTCTGTGGTTGAGGATGCCGGAATCGCGAAAAAGGCCGGCGTAAAAATGATGCACGACATCACGGAGGGAGGCGTGTTCGGCGCGCTCTGGGAAGTCGGAGAGGCGGCGTCCTGCGGCCTGACGGCGGAGGTCCGTTCTATTCCGATCCGGCAGGAAACCGTGGAGATCTGTGAATACTTCGGCGTCAATCCCTATCAGATCATGTCGAGCGGTTCCATGATGATGATCACGAAGGACGGGGAAGGACTTGTGCGCGCACTCTGCGGGCGCGGGATCAATGCGGCGGTTATCGGGCATCTCACGGAGGGAAATGACCGGATTCTGATCAATCAGGGTGAGACGCGGTACCTTGAACGGCCGCAGCCGGATGAGCTGTACCGTGCGCTGGGTGAGAACTGACAGAAAGAAGCATCGTACCGTGAAAGGTCAGAGCAAAGAGTCACAGGAAAGAGGAGGTTTTCATGCCGCATATCAACATTGTTTTGCATGAACCGGAGATTCCGTCGAATACGGGCAATATCGGACGCACCTGTGCGGCATCCGGATCCGGACTTCATCTGATCCGTCCATTCGGCTTTCGTCTGAACGAGAAAGCGCTGAAACGGGCCGGGATGGATTATTGGGACGATCTGGATGTGCATGAATATCTGAACTATGAGGATTTTATCGCAAAGCATGAGGGAGCGAAGATCTTTTACGCGACGACGAAGGCAAAACAGCTTTACACCGATGTGTGTTTTCCGGATGGCTGCTATATCCTGTTTGGAAAAGAAAGCGCGGGGATTCCGGAATCCATCCTGATTGATCACAGGGAAGACGCGATTCGTATTCCGATGATCGGCGACACACGGTCACTTAATCTCGCAAATTCGGTCGCCATCATACTCTATGAGGCGCTGAGGCAGCAGAACTGGCGCGGACGAACGGAGGGATTCCTCCTTGAATAACGCATGGACGGATCACCGGACGACTGATCCTGTGCCGCGGCAGGATCAGCCCTGTTTTGCGAGATCGACTGTGAATTCAAACGTACTTCCCGCGCCTTCTGTGCTCACCACATTAATGGTCTGTCCGTGTGCGTCGATGATATCACGCACGATAGCGAGGCCGAGTCCGGTTCCCTTCGTGTCTTTTCCTCGTGAGGAGTCGACCTTATAGAACCGGTCCCATATCTTATTCAGCTTGCCGGACGGAATGCCGGTTCCGTGGTCTGTTACGGAAATATACGCCTTATCGCGCCGGATACTCGTCTCGATCCCGATCGAAGAATTGTCCGAACTGAATTTGATCGCATTGTCCAGCAGATTGTAAAGAACCTGCTGGATTTTTCCGTAATCGGCGGTGACGAACAGCTCGCTGCCTGCCAGAATCAGATCGATGGAGATGCGGCGTTTCGTACAGATCCCTTCGAATAGTTCAGCTGTCGCTTTGATCGTTTTATTGACATCAAATTCTGTCATCTCAAGAGACGTTTTTTTTGCGTTGATATCGTTCAGCGTCAGTATTCCGCTCGTCAGCTTTTCCAGCCTTTTTGTCTCGTTCACCACGATCTCCAGATAATGATCCTGCAGCCCGTGCGGGATCGTTCCGTCAAGAATCGCCTCCGCGTACCCTTTGATCGAAGTCAGGGGAGAACGGAAATCGTGCGAGACATTTGAGATAAAATTCCGCTGGGATTCTCCGGTTTTTGCAAGCTCGCTCGCCATAAAATTCAGAGTGGAGGCGAGTTCCCCGAGCTCATCGTCTGAACGGATATCGATCGTATGGTTCAGATTTCCCCCGGCGAATTCCTTTGCTCCTTCTACGATCTTTGTGAGCGGACGCTGGTAGGAGATGCTGATGAAAATCAGGACAAAAAGGAACAGAGCCACGACGATGCCCAGGATCAGCAATACGATGCGGAGAAGAGATTCCTTTTCACTGACCAGCGAAGAGAGCGGAATGTGGATGGAAAGATAACCGCTGATCTGCATCTCGTTGGAAACCGGCATGATCACGGTAAGTTGGTCTTCTTCAAAGTATCCGAAAAAATTACCCGTCGAGTAGTAGCCGCTGCCCAGGGCGACCGGATCGAAACCGTGGATCACCGCGTGCCTCGTACTGTCAGAAGTTTCTCCCGTATCGAGAAGAACGGTTCCGCCTTCGGTGATGTAGAGAATGCGGGCAGTCTCATAGTCTGCCAGCGTTTGAAGAACGTGCATGGTCTCTCTCAGACTGGTTTCGTCTTTGATGCGTTTCATGGAGGAATCGTTTGCGACGCGGCTGATCTCGGAATACAGTCTCCGGCCGGTGCTGTTTGTGATTTCATTATAGAGAAGCTGCGAACCGAGCGAAAAAACGAGAATCAGAGCCGAAACAGAGGCAAGGATATAAGCGATAAGGTATTTGACAAGAAGCCGTTTCTTCATTGTGTACTCCGTGATTTCAGTACAAACTTGTAACCCACGCCCCAGACGGTTCCGATCTCCCAGTTCGCATTGTCGCGCAGTTTTTCGCGCAGACGCTTGATGTGGACATCTACCGTCCGGGTGTCCCCGATATACTCGTAGCCCCAGATATGATCGAGCAGCTGCTCGCGTGTGAAAACCTGGTTCGGGGAGGAAGCGAGGAAGTACAGCAGTTCCAGTTCCTTCGGCGGCATATCAATAGTCTTCCCCCGGTAGGTGACGGAATAATTTGTCAGGTTCACCTCAAGTTCCGGAAAGCGGACGACATTTTCTCCCGGTACATGCTCCGGCTCGGGCGTTCTCGCTGCGGTGCGCCGGAGCACTGCTTTGACACGCGCGACCAGTTCCTTCGAGTCAAATGGTTTGATCATGTAATCATCTGCGCCGAGTTCCAGACCGAGGACTTTATCGAATACTTCACCCTTTGCGGAGAGCATGATAATCGGGATGTCGGACGTGTGGCGGATCTGGCGGCACACTTCGTAGCCGTCGATACCCGGCAGCATGATGTCGAGCAGAACGAGATCCGGCTGAAATTCCGATACGGCCTGCAGCGCTTCGTTTCCGTCGCCGGCCGTGCGGCACAGGAAGCATTCTTTCGTCAGGTAGAGCGAGATCAGCCCGGCGATATTGCTGTCGTCATCCACAATCAATATTTTCTGCTTTGATGCCTGCATAAGGTTTCCTTCCTGAACGTTCAGACGTTCAATTCTGCGATTGTCACTCCCGCGTCACCCTGTCCATATTCTGCGAGGTGAAAACTCTTCACGGACCGGTTGGATCGGAGATATGCGTGAACACCCTCCCGGAGTTTTCCCGTCCCTTTCCCGTGGATAATCCGCACGGTGTCGATGTGCGCGATCACCGCGTCATCGATAAATTTGTCAAGCTCCGCGCACGCTTCATCGACCCGCATACCGAGCAGATTGATCTCGGTCTCCGCGCTCATGGCCTTCTCCATGCGGACGCTGCTTCCGGACGAGCCTTTTCGGGCACGGCTGTTTCCGGAATGCGGCCGGTTTGCTCCGCGGTCGGTTCCATCCGCCCGGTAGCGGCTGATCGGCGTATTGAAGGCACCTTTTCCGGAGGAGCCCTCCTCGAGAATATCCGGCTCGTTGAGGAGTTCAAGGTCGTCGATATTGACCTTCGAGCGCATGATTCCCATCCGGACGAACAGATTCCCCTTCGCATCCGGCTTTGATGCTACGATTCCCTTCAGATTCAGGCTCAGCACTTTTACGCCGTCTCCCGGCTTCAGCTCGCCGGCTTTCGGTTTTCTTCCCGAGCGCTGTGCGGGACGAACCTGGGACGACGACCCCATTTTTTCCATCTTTTTCCGAAGCTCGGTGCGTTTCCGTTCCATCGTGTCCATGCCGCCGGCCTGACGGCTCATCTTGCGGAAATCATGAATCGTCTGATCTGCGTATTCTTTCGCCTCCTGAAGAATGCGCCGGGCCTCTTCATTTGCGTCACGGATTATTTTGTCCTTTGAACGGCCGGCTTTCTCGCGCTCTGCCTGAAATTCGCGCCGTTCATCGCGCAGCGCTTCTCTTTGCTGCTCCAGTTCGCGGTTCTGCTCGTCGAGTTCGACGCGGCGCTGCTCAAGAGAAGTGAGGACATCCTCAAAGGAGGCATCCTGCTCGCTGATCTGAGTCCTCGCTTCATCGATGATATGATCCGGAAGGCCGAGACGTTTTGAAATCGCGAAAGCGTTGCTCTTTCCGGGAACGCCGATCAGCAGCCGGTACGTCGGGCGAAGCGTCGCGACGTCGAATTCGCAGGAAGCATTCTCAACGCCGGGAGTGCGCAGGGCGAAAATTTTCAGTTCGCTGTAGTGCGTCGTCGCCATCGTGCGGATTCCCTGCCGGTGCAGGAAAGACAGAATTGCGATCGCGAGCGCAGCCCCCTCGGTCGGATCCGTTCCCGCCCCGAGCTCATCGAAGAGGACGAGTGAATCGCGGTCTGCTTTTTCGAGAAAGGAAACCGTGTTTGTCATATGGGAAGAAAACGTACTCAGCGACTGCTCGATGCTCTGTTCATCTCCGATGTCCGCGTAGACCTCGGAAAATACAGCGAGCTCGGAACGATCCAGCGTCGGAATATGAAGACCGGACTGGCCCATCAGTGTCAGAAGCCCGATCGTTTTCAACGAAACGGTTTTTCCGCCGGTGTTCGGTCCGGTGACGATCAGAAGGTCAAAGGAATCGCCGAGCCGGATGTCGATCGGGACTACTTTCTTCTTGTCGATCAGCGGGTGTCTTGCGCTCCGGAGAACAATCCTGCCGTCGGTATTAAAAACCGGTTCGGTTGCGTTCATATCCATCGCAAGTTTTGCGCGCGCGAAGATAAAATCGAGTTCGATCAGATTTTCCATATCCCACCGGATCGGCTCGATATAAACAGCAGTCTCCGCGGAGAGTTCCGCGAGAATTTTTTCGATCTCACGGGCTTCTTTGATCTCCAGGGCACGGATATCATTGTTCAGCCGGACGACCGCCATCGGTTCAATGAAAATCGTCGCACCGGTTGAAGACTGATCGTGGATCATACCGGTGACCTGTGAGCGGTATTCCGCTTTGACCGGAAGGCAGTATCTGCCGTCGCGGATCGTGACGACCGCATCCTGAAGATAAGTCCGCATCGATCCGCTGAGCATTTCCTGAAGCTGGGAGCGTATCCGTTCGCCGTTCAGCCTGATATTGCGGCGGATTTTTGCAAGCTCCGGGCTTGCATCCGAGCTGACTTCATCTTCAGAGATCAGGCAGCGGCGGATTTTTCCGGAAAGCATCGGGACTGCCTCCAGCGAGGAAAAAACCGGATCCAGGCAGTCCTTTGCATCATCGTCATGCTGTCCATAGGCTTTTGCGCGTCCGGCGTTTTCAAGCAGAGAAGCAATCTGCAAAAGTTCGTGCTGGGTGAGGGCGCTGCCGATCTCGAGACGCTTGAGCGAAGCGCCGAGATCATCTGCATTTCCGAAGGAAGGACTCCCTTTTTTAAACAGGCGGGAGAGTGCGGCGGCCGTCTCGGTCTGCATTCTCCGGATCGTATCGATTTCGTCTGACGGGAGGAGAGCTTCGCAGCGTTTCCGTCCGGGACCGCAGGTCGCCCGTTCACAGAGCATTTCGATAATCTTATTATATTCAAGCGTTTTCAGCGCCTTCTCATTCATATGAAATCTATCCTTTTCGCACAATCGTTAATAAGTCCTTCGCCGTCTGTAAGAGGGGTGTCGGACGTCCGATATGGTAATCATTTACATATATTACCATATCTGGCAGGCAAATGCGATCCTGTGCATTGTGTCCGAAATTGTGCCTGAAATTGTGAATCTGTGCAGAATGACCAAAAACGGGCGGTTAAAACGGACAGGATTTCAGAAAAGATATTAACAGTCCGTTCATAAAGTTCTGGTATACTTTTTCCGCTGATGGAAATACTGAGATACGGGGTTTTCTATGGAAGAGCATCGTGAGTCGGATTCAAACGAAAACCGGGACAACGAAAAAAAAGAATTTCGCTTCTTGAATGAGACAATTAAGAAACCGGGCGAAAAAAAACTCTTGATCAAACGGTTTATTTATCTTCTGACTGCGGCAGCGGCCGCAGGAGCTGTGGGAGCAATCGTATTTTCGCTCGTCAGGCCGGCGGCGGAGCATCTCTTTTTTGGAGACGGCAGTGAACGAATCAATATCGCCGTAGCTGCCGGCAGCCAGACGGTATCCGGTTCGTCCGTTTTATCGGACAGCGGGACAACGGGCAGCAGCGTTTCAGAAACGGATAACGAAAGGAAAGCCGGGGCGGCTTCGAACAGCGCAGAAGCGGATGGGTCCGGGAACAGTGAAGCGGGCGAAGAATCCGATCTTGACCGCTACCGTCTTGTCCGTCGGGAGATCAATAATATCGCTGTCGGCTGCGAGAAATCGATCGTCAATGTGACCGGTATCCACAGTGAGATGGACTATTTTAATAATACGTATGAGAACAGCAGCTCGGCTTCCGGTGTGATCATCGCCGATCATGACGCAGATTATTACATACTCACGGAAGCATCTGCCACGGCTGACGCAGAAAAGATTCGTGTGGAATTTTACAACGGGGTTCAGCTCGACGCGGAACAGATCCGGTCCGATGCGGCCACGGGATTCGCGGTGATCCGCGTGCAGAAAAACGGAGTTCTCACCGGTACAGCCCGTCCGACGGCTGCATCCTTTGGAAATTCATACGGTATGGCGCGAGGGGATACCGTCATAGCGCTCGGCGATCCATCCGGATATGAGAGCAGCTATTCCATCGGCGCGATCACATCAAATACAAATCTGGTTTCCCTTACGGACCGCAGCTATCATATCTTCACGACCGATATCAAAGGGACTTCCGGCGGATCCGGCGTCCTGATGAATCTGGACGGAGAAATCATCGGAATCATCAACCAGTCGGTCGGCGGGGACAACAGCAGTATCGTCACGGCGATCGGGGTTTCCGAACTGGAAGAGCTCATGCAGAAACTTTCCAACAATGAGGCGCGGGCGTATGTCGGGATCAGCGGTGAAAATGTCACGGGCACGATCAGTGAACGGACAGGGATCCCGAAGGGCGTTATGGTCAGTGAGGTCGCCCAGGATTCTCCCGCGATGCTCGCGGGAATCAAGCAGCAGGATGTTATCACAAAACTGAACGGAAAAGCGATCACCACGATCAATGAATACACTACGGTCGTCAAAGGCTGCACGCCCGGGAGCACACTTCGGGTCACCGCACAGAGAAAGGGCGCCGCGGGGTACGAAGAAGTAACATTTGATGTCACGGTCGGTGAGTGTTAAAATGAGCTGTCAGGGATTGAAACCGTTGTTTGTCGGAAAGCGGTCCGGTCCCCGGCAGCTGTTTTTTTCAGACAGCGATTCCCCTTTTGATCGGGCCAGTCAGAAAAGGAGTAAATGCGCAAATGAAGTACATCAGAGAGCTGCAGGCGGGCAGCCGGATCTCCGGCGTATACCTCTGCAAATTCAAACAAAGCGCGACGACAAAAACAGGAAAACCGTATGATAATGTCATACTTATGGATAAAACGGGCGCGGTGAACGCAAAAGTGTGGGATCCGGATTCGCCGGCAATCGAGAATTTCGAGGCTTTGGATTATATCAGCATCATGGGAGACATCACAAGTTACAATGGTGCGCTTCAGATTGCGATCCGCCGGGCGCGTGTCGCAGACGAGGGGGAATACGATCCGTCGGATTTCGTCCCGACTTCCGAAAAGAGCATTGACAATATGTACGCTGAGCTGCTCTCTTTTGTGGGCTCAATCGAGAATAAATATCTGAAGAGGGTGCTGGATGATTTCTTCCAGGATAAGAATTTTGCGCACCGGTTTAAACAGGCATCCGCAGCGAAAACGATTCATCACGGCTTCGTCGGCGGCCTGCTTGAACATACACTCAGCGTAACAAAACTTTGCGAGTATTATGCGAAAGCCTATCCGTTTCTGCAGAGAGACCTGCTTCTTTCCGCGGCGATGCTCCATGACATCGGAAAGCTGAAGGAACTGTCATCGTTTCCGGCAAATGACTACACGGACGCGGGACAGCTTCTCGGTCATATCGTCATCGGTACGGAGATGATTCACGATGAGATCCGTACGATCCCGGATTTTCCGGAAAAACTTCAGAATGAATTGCTCCATTGCATCGTCTCACATCACGGCGAGCTGGAATACGGATCTCCGAAGAAACCTGCGCTTGCGGAAGCGCTCGCGCTCAGTTACGCGGATATCACGGACGCGAGGATGGAAACACTGAAAGAACTGTTCGAATCCACTTCAAAATCGTCCGATGAATGGATCGGTTACAATCGCATGCTGGAGACGAATCTCAGAAAAACCGGCGATCTGCAGGAATAAAGGTCCGGGTCAGAAGAAAACGATGTGAGAACACACCGGGATCTCCGCCGTCAGGATATACAAATACGATTATGAGTGAAAAACGATTTCAGAAGAACGAGATTGCGGTGATTCGCGTGACGGATATCGGAACGTCCGGTGAAGGCATCGGGAAAGCGGACGGATATACCATCTTTGTCCGGGATGCAGTCGTCGGCGATCTCGCTGAGGTAAAAATTACAAAAGCGAAGAAACAGTACGGTTATGCGCGGCTGCTTCGCGTGATCGAGCCTTCTGTGCACCGGGTCAAACCTCCCTGCGCAGCGGCCGGTCCGTGCGGCGGATGCCAGCTCCAGAACATGGATTATGCAGCGCAGCTTTCCTGGAAAGAAACCATGGTCCGGAACGATCTGACCCGGATCGGCGGTTTCGGGAAAGAAGAATCGGAATCCTATCGGCTTTTTCCGATCATCGGAATGGAAGAGCCGTTCCATTATCGCAACAAGGCGATTTATCCGATCCGCAGGGACCAGAACGGAAACCTCACGGCAGGATTTTACGCGCTTCACAGCCACCGCGTGATCCCGCTTCTCTCATACAGAAGAGACGGGGTAAAAAACGAAACGGGAGCGGATGAGTGCCTGATCGGCGCCAAAAACAACCGTCCGATTCTTGACGCGATCCTTCAATGGATGATATCGCACCGGATCGAGCCCTACGATGAGGAGAGCGGGAGCGGTACGATCCGTCACGTTCTGATCCGGACCGGTTTCACGAGCGGTCAGATTCTGGTCTGCCTTGCGATTAACGCGAAGAAGTTTCCATACGCTGAGGATCTTGTCGCGCGGCTTTCAAAATTTGAGGGAATGACCAGTATCTCGTACAGTTCCAACATGGAGCGGACAAATGTGATACTGGGGAGCCGGGCAGTCACACTGTGGGGCAGCGGCGCGATCGAGGACTCGATCGGACCGGTCCGGTTCTCCATATCGCCGCTCTCGTTCTTTCAGGTGAACCCGGTCCAGACCGTCCGTCTGTATCAAAAAGTGATGGAATTTGCTCAGCTCACAGGTAATGAAATCGTCTGGGATCTGTACTGCGGCATCGGAAGCATTTCCCTCTTCCTGGCGCAGCGCGCGAAGCATGTCTACGGCGTCGAGATCGTTCCCCAGGCGGTTGAGGACGCACGCGCAAACGCAGAAAAAAACGGAATGAACAACGCAGAATTTTTCACGGGAAAGGCAGAGGAGATCGTTCCGAAGGCATATGAACGGGAGGATATTCACGCAGACGTGGTCGTCGTCGATCCGCCCAGAAAAGGGTGTGATCCGATCCTGCTGGATACCATTATCAAGATGGAACCGGAAACCATCGTCTACGTCAGCTGCAACCCGGCGACACTCGCGCGGGATCTGCGGATTCTGTGCGGAGGAGGGTATGAGCTGGGAGCGGTACAACCGTACGACTTATTTCCGCACAGTGTGCACGTGGAGACGGTAGTATTGATGTCACGAGTTCAGAAGTAAGGCGCGAAAAAGTGCTTGATTAACGGGCTTTTCTGGCATATGACCTTCAGCGGTGAGGAGCGGAAATAACCGCAAAAACCGCTC